>ERZ773038.277-NODE-277-length-35664-cov-8.751776_pt1 | contig 35664 bp, 25 predicted proteins | sample MGYA00511665_ERZ773038 | MGnify/ENA primary metagenome ERZ773038 (study PRJEB29015, sample SAMEA2737966) | human oral metagenome | biome: human oral; feature: human-associated habitat; material: dental | place: China | collected 2028 ... | reverse complement strand
CAAAAGAACTCGCCTAACGTTTTGTTAGGCGAGTTCTTTTATTCTTTAAGGCATAAAGATCATAACTATATAGTTATGTTTTAGGCTCATAACCTCAATCTATAAATAAAATTTTGTATAGAAATCTTTATAAAAATAGGTATATAAATTTTTCTATATAGTCTCTACTTATATATATAAAATACATACTTATCTAATGCTTTTTTATATTCTTCTATGGTGTCATAGGTCACGGTACTATCTTTAATCCAATCTTCAAATTTCAGATCTGGTCCACTATAACCAAAGTCTTTGTAGGTCTTCCATATGCCACCATGTTGTTCTTCGTATTGTTCCCAGCGTGCTTCGCCAAAAGAAGCCATGGAAAGAGCTTTGTGATAGTGTTCTTTTGCTATTTCTATATTTCCTAACGTTTCATTAACTTGAGCTATTATATAGCAATCGAAGAAAGGCCATGTATATCCACTAGGTGCATCCTCCATAGGTTCTTTCTTATTAGGAAGAGCCATATCAAATTCTTTTTTATATTTCTCGGCTCGTTGGATATCTCCAAAGTGAACAGCTAGTTTAATCATATAGTTAGCACATAGCTCATAGTCATTTATGCCATAGAAAATAGGTATATAGTCCTGTTGTTCCCATTGATCTGCTATTTCATTCCAAAATTCTTTATCAATATCATCTAAGTAGAACGTCCACAACGCTTTCAGCCATAAATAGAAATCTCTATTAGAATAATTTTTACAGTACTTACCATCTTCACCGTATAACAGTATATTCTTTTGTACTTTGTAGTCTGAATCTATCCCCAATATTGGTGGATATAGTTCTTTAATATACCGTTCATAGCCAGGTTGATTATTGGTTTCTATGTAATAATGTAGCAAAGCATAGCGTAAATCTTCTATATTAAAAGCATGTTCTGGATCGTCTAAATTCTCAAAAATAGAATCCATCTGTTCTTTATACAAAACTGGATCTTGTTGTTGCATAACCATTAGATCTTGTAGTATTGGCTCTATTCTTTCATCTCCTAAACAAGCATAGGCTAAAGCTCGATACCACTGAGATATGCGAGATACTTTCACCAAATACTCAACTTGCCAAGTATCTGTCGCAGAAATTTGTACCTTTGCAAGTTGAGCATCTAACTTGTCTACAATCGGTAGAATAGAGGCATACATATGTCTATTAAAGGCATGTCGACATGCGTCAATCATACAATAAAAGGTACAGCACAGACGCACATCTAGAGTTAGTACTTTTGCTAAATCTTGCTGCTTATAGATATCTCGTCCATCCAAACGTTTTTCATATATCTCCTCAAAAATAGACTGCACGGACTCATCATGAGTGAGTATAAAATTAAGATAGTCCTTACGTTGCTCATCTTTTGGAGATAACTGAACTAACAGCTTTTCTCGTGTAAGGTCTTTTACAAGGTTATCTAGCAAAGGACCTAAAAGGTACTGTTTCTCATAGCCAATCACCCCATCGTCATAGGATGGAAATTCATCATTATAAATGCTAAGAATCTGTGAATAATCATGTACAGCATAAGCATCTAATAATTTATCTATCCAAATATTACATTCATCATAAATGGATATGCTAAAACATCTATTGTTAATCATAAAGCACTTATGTAAACTACAACACATCTCACAGACAAATGGATCCTCTGTTAAAGCAGCTAACTGTTCACTCTCTGTATCACCTTCCATTGCTTGTACCATGTAAGCACCAAAGGCATCAGCGATTAATAGGAACTCTGTATTAATTATCGTAGGTTCGTCCATGGTATGGGTATTGGAAATTGAGGAAACCGACAATGGAGATGGTACTGCTTCACGCTCGAGATCTTCCAAAATCTGTTGAACTGTTGTGACAGATAAGGGGGTATCAATATGAAATGCACCGTCTAAATAACCAAAAAAAGCATCTGGTTCAAAGAAGGCCTTTAAAAAATATCTAAGCATATGATCGAATATATACTGAGCCTCCTCTTTAGAAGATTGATGTGTTGGGAATAGCATATCCCTACCTCGGTAGCTTTTATACATAGGATAAATAGTATAATATCCATCACGAGGTTCAGATAATAATGGTTCCCCATTATAGGTACCATGACTAATAAACTCTGGCAAACAATTGATAACTTCTGTTCTCAATTCCTCTATAGGCTTTCCCCAGTCATTGCAAAGTGCTTTTACAAAAGCACGAATACGTTTACGCTCTAAATCATAACTTTTTCGAGCTGCCTCCACATCCTCTTGTTTATCCTCTAGGAAACATCGATCTGGTACATAATAATCCAAAGCAATCAAAAATGTCGTTGTTTCTTTTCCTTCCATAGGTGGAAACAACGATGGTCGAATAGCATTAAATATACCTGTTGTACTTAAGGTTAAAAATCTCATAAATCCTCCCTATGCATAACACTACATAATAACAAACTCTCTTTATTCAAACGGTTTAACATATAACAGCTATTTGCTCAATTATTACATTAAATCTTATTTCTCTATTTAATACCCTATGCAACTGTTTCCACTTTCACTTCAACAGCCATTACGGTCATACCTAGCTTTCGTAGGTGGTTAATGACCTCAGGATTGTCTTCGTGAAAGCATAGTTCCTCTGGTTCATAGTCAAAGAGCACACAGAAATCTTGCACCGCATGGGATATATCATTCTCTGTTTTATTGCTAAAGCGTATCGCTCTATAATCAGTGACCATATGGTGTCTTAGCAACATGCGTATCCGTTCAGGATTAGCCGCTGTCCATAAGGCACATCGCTCACTACCATATGTGCTGAGCACACGAGCTACAGAGGAATTCAACTGAGACATATCTAAGTGGCTTTCTACATATGCTTGTTTTAGGGTAGCGATATGAACTAAGTCATACTCTGACAGCTGTGGATACCATTCCTGTACGATTTCACGAGTAATACGTGGCACGACCTTACGGGGTTCTAGTGCCATACATGCCAAAGCGTGTACATAGCCAGCTGTATTTAATTCGTCGGTAAATACCAATGTATTATCTACATCTACAATATGAAACATGAGAATCCCCTTTATTCATATACATATCAAAATAGTTTTTGCTGTGCCTCTAGAGCTGGATTTACAAGGCCTACTAGGTCATCCACCGTTACCGATGTATACCCCGCAGCACCTACCGCACTTGGAATTGTCACTAATTGCCGCGCTTTTTGTTGTGAAAGCAAGCTACGGTTCAGTTTCATCTCTAACACTTCGCTATCTGTCGTTTCATCATACATAGCACAGGCTAGATGTCCATAGGAGTGTGCTTTTCCCATGGCATGACGGGCCCCACTATCTCCATCTCGGCCTTCATAGCTTGCGATGAGCACTACAGCCTTGGCAAATAACGCTTGCAACCGATCTCGCTCTACATAACGATTAATCGCTTCATTACGACTACGTGGCCCATTGTAGTATTCAGAAATAATAAGACCACCTTTTTCGATAATTTGATGGGCCATATCCCGATGGTCTGCCGGTGAAATAGCATTTAATGGTGATGGCAAGATGGCAATTGTTTTTCCCTCATGCTCCATACAAACCTTATGTCCAACGGCATCACACCCTTTTGCTAGTCCACTTACGATATTTTGTCCGTGACGCACCAAACGCTCAACAATCTTGCTTTCACGAGCAATGATATCCTCGTTCGGCGTCGTGTAACCAATAACAGCCACATTCCGATTCAAATCACTCAACAAAGACAAGTCACCCTTATAAAATAAGAGATACGGGCGATTCCCTTTAGGGGCGCTTTCATTAATAACTGGAAAATCCGCATCAAAGCAGCATACCGCGCCGTCCATCCAGTCCATGTCATCTACCGCAACGGATAGGTCATGCACTACATCATCGATGTTTGGAATATCGCTCATCATGGCGAGGAACTCATCCTCTGTTTTCCAGTTATCATGAAAGCTCTTTCTCGTTGTAATGCGACTCGTCGTATTATGGACAGCCCAGATTTTTAAAGCTATCGGTGAAATGTTCATATTATGCCCCTTTTCTATAAGAAGAACGACGGTAGGTGTATGCCACAGCATAGAATACAACACGAGCTGCGCCCGCATCATATAATGCCTGAATACAATCCTCATCAACGTTCACTGTTTTTGTATAAATATCATCAATTAAAATAACCGTTTTGTCTCGAACTACATCGGCATTGATATGACAAGTGTCATTTGTAATCCCCACATAGGGCTCGCTACCACAATTATCAAAGCCTGGCAAATTTTTATGAATATGTGTTGTCTTCGTATTTGTATGTCGCATAATACAACTGATGCCATCTGTGATACCTGAGTATCCGTTGGCCTGTAATATTCTGACACACTCTTGCACCGCATCGCGGAAGCCCAACTGGTTAGGTGACATAAGGGCTTTAGATCTAGGTACAACAGCAACAACCGCCTCCTCAAGCTTTTCAGCCTTCATGATATCGGGTATATCCCTTTTTACTCTATCATACACTTCCTGACGGGCAGATTTTAGGACACTAGGACAATAGTTGTTCAATGTATTTTTTAAGGTATTAAGAAAATCGGGATTTCCTGGCTCACGAAAGCGCAAATACAAGTCACGATAATAACCAACACAATCACGAGATAAATATTCATTGCTAGATAAAGTAAAACGTCTAATTAACTGTTCCATATGAACCTCCATTTATAAAAAATACATAATTATTGTTAAACCTGTGGAGTGCCCATCATTCAATTTCAAACCGTCAAGGACGGTCTCCAAACAAAGGAGATTTATGTGTGTAGAGAGGAGAAAATTTATTTTTAAAAGGAGAACTATCATGCTACTTGATGTTTCAACCCCTCAGGTTTAACTTGTGTGTTCATTATACGGATTAAACAAAAATAGAGATAATCAAAAAAACTAGGAACCAAAAAAGAGGTCTCAAAGACATCTATAACAGATGCCTTTAAGACCTCTTTACTTGAGAGTAACTATATTTGAACTCCAATTAAGTTCAGTTTGTATGAGGTATAAAACCTATTTGTTTTGTAATGTCACACGCACTTGACCAAGACTTTGGCTAGACAAACGACCTATGCCACAATGCTGTCCAAAAAGAGCCAAAATAGTAATCAGTTGATTTTCTTCTTCTGTTAATTTGGAGATATTAAAGGTAAACTTACCTACAAAACCAGTAAGCCCTCGATCACGACCATAAAACACTCGTTTTGTATGACCTTCCCAACGTTCAAGGATAACCTTGTCAACGACCGACCGTATTAAATCCTTATCTAATACATCGGTCATATCACCAGCATTCCATTTATCTACGAGAGAGGAGAAAATAAGACTTGCTGTAGGGAAGGTTATATCCCCATGTGTTCCATTAAAGGACGTAGGCGTCATCACCTCAAAGATAATGCGTTTCGCCTGTTTTGCAGAGAGGCGACGGCTAATTAGCTCCAACTCATTATCTACTTTCAACGGTAGATTAAACGGTGCCCCGTAACGAACCCCTACAATTGTAGTTCGTAGTCTACCAAAGACTACCTCTAAGCCCTCAGATATAACTTCTAGTAATCCCCATAACTCACTATGCCATACAGAAACATGTAAATATAAGATATCCCCACTTCGAATGATATTATCTTGACGAGGCTCTTTAAAGGATAATTGTAGTGAGAAAGGCTTTATTCCTTCCATATCATGCCACCATGTAGCCTCATCTGCATCTACATGACTAAGAATAGAGAAAAGTGCCGCATGTAGATATCGCCCAGGAAAGGCAGGTAAGCTGCTTCTATTTTGAGCTTCTAAAGCAATTGTAACTGTGCCGAGCATTATTTTTTACTCCAAGCTTTAATAAATTCACTTGGTGTACCTAACTTAACTCTTTTTTTGAATCGTTCATGTTCGTCATTATCAACCGACATCATAGACACTGCTTCGCTCCACTTTTCAATCGTTTTTTGACCATTTGCTAAATTCCAATCCATCATAGTTAATAATTCACTAAGCATTGTATCAGAACTTGATTGATTTTCTCCAAGAATATTGTTTCTATATTTCAAAAAAGCATCTATAAAGATATCTTTTGAAATATCTATTTCTCCTAGCTGCCAAGCGTTATTGTCAAACAATGTGTTGTATCGCTTATCTCTATCTAAGATATGTAAAGAAGAGTTTAGTTTGATACTACCTAAACCAATTGATTTTCCCTTACCTAATTTATAGGAAATATTTTTCTTTTCATCAGCCACTGTGTCAAGTTCTAGCCGATCAAGATTTAAAGTTAATAATAATGCACCTAATTCAATATCACTAAGATTATCAAAATAAATTCTACTTTGAAATGTCATACCAGAATCAATAGGCTGAATATATTTTGAAAGTTTATCTCCCTCCTTAACCGAAATATTCTTCCAAGAATTCGCTTTTTTTGTCGGCTGGTGCCAATATAACTTATACCCTCTAATAGTAGCATCATCATTATTCCAATTCTTACATTTATCAGCCTTTGAATTCTGGTTTAAATAAAATTGGAAAGAGGTTGGTTTCGGTCCCATCAATGGATGTGGTTTACCGCACTCACACCACTTAGGCTCATTACATAAATGAGCTTCTGAAAAAGATACTCGTCCGGCCCAATCACGAGAACGACCTAAAATACTTTCTGTTAAATCTACAACATCCTTTTGTTGTTTCAATGCTGTTGACAAATGATTACCAATACTTTTATCATATGGAATACGATAAAAACGGCCATGTCCGAAATGCTGTACCTTACCATTTTCTATCTTATAAAAACAAGGAACTACATAAGTTATATCTAAACAACCTGTATAGCCTTTTGCCACACTCCCTGATTTACCAGACTTACCATTCTTATCAACTTTATCGTTGTCTATTTCCAACAAATTTATGGTGTTTCTATTACTATCAAAATTATAGTTATTAATAACCTCTTCTGATATTAATATTCTACCATTAGCAAAATCTCTTGGCTTAAAAATACGCACAAAAGAATTTTTATTTGCCATTGCCCCTGTATGAATATCTACATAACTATCTTCCCAATCAATACTAGCATTACCATTTTTATGTTTTAAATGAGGATACTTTTCATATTTCAAAGGTTCAAAATCCGCATTTACTACATAAAACTTATGATCTACTGTCTTCATTATAAATCCAGCTTTAGCCTTAGTTTTAGAAGTCCATTTACCATTAACACGACAAGATTCAATCATCTTACTTTGATAATCTGTTATAGCCGATCCCACTTCCCGATAGAATAAACGATAATCCTCAAAATCCCCAACACCAGATTTACTATCGTAAGCCTTAAAACCACTCGCAGTTACTATCTTTAATATCTGTTTAATCATACTTTTTATGCTACTACCGGGAATAATAGGGTTGTCATTACCACCAAAGAACTCTTGATATTCTTCTCCATTCTTCGTAACAACATTACCACCAATAAATAGAGGCGTTTGCGTCAGAATATCAATATCTATATAGCCTGAATTTTTACCATTAGTTAAAATATGTTGTTTATATAACTCTTTATTGTCTTTACTAGAGTCTAATGTAAAGAATTCTGCAGGAATAACTTGTTTAGGCAAACTTACAAAATTATATGGCACAGATACTGGTTCAGTAGATTTCTGTTGATCTTTACTACTATAACTCTGATTTCCTTTATTATTTTTTGCCATACGGGCCTGATACTCTTTCTTTCTTTGAGCTTGTGTTTTTGCCATACTACACCTCCTTATCTAGAATCTTAACATACCGATAGTCGGTATAGCTTGCTTGATAGTTGTCTAGATAGCCAATATAATTGCGTGTTGTTAAATAGTAATATGGCTTTGATGTAGATACTGGAATAATTTGTGAAAGTTTACGCCCTGTATCCACTAAATAAGTAAAACCTTCTATTCGATTAAGCTGGCTATATTCAGCATTATTTTCTCCAATAAGACGAGATGTAGAATCTACATAGCTTACAGGTTCACCCAGTTCGTCACTAATATAACGATATAGTACTTCACCATGCTGTATAGTGAGTCTTAATTCTTCAACATCGTTAAAAATCCGCATATCTTGTAAGAAAGCTAAATCAACATCAGTTGTACCATCAGAAAATAAGAATCCACCTTGTCTGTAATATCCCCATTTCACTTCGTGCACTGACCAAATAATCACACGTCCATCATACTTCATAAAATCTTTTGCAGTAGATAACACATTTACTTCAGCTTTAAGTCCACATGTGCCAATAGTTTTTGTATATACGCCTTCATGACTATTTAATTGCTTACTCATGAGCCTCCTCCTTAGCTGAAACCGTATCTTTTTTAAAGTGATGTAAGGATTGAACTAATGCTTCTAAAGTCTCCTCTTGCCCCTTTGTAACCTTACCACTATCATCAATTACATAGCTTTCACCATTATATTGAATCGTAACAGATTTTCCCTTTATACGACCGCAACCAATTGTGCGATTAGCACCCATTGTAACTTGACCACTCATTAAGTCCTTTACGAGAAGCATTGCAAGACCTGCTTCACTATTACTACAATCTTTAATTCTTATGTGCAAAGGAAACGTTAGTTTTGCCCCTTTCGTATTCCGTAGAGGATGATCAGCAAACAAGGCTCCATTCATAACACCGCCAGTAAATCTGTCAACACGAATGCGATGCTGTTCTTCTTGAGTGTAAGCTGTATCAAAATACACCTCATTAACCAAGACACGCCCCTTATGGCTCTCCTTAGTCTTATCATTACTATAGCCAAAAAGCTTATCAGTCATTGTAGTACCACGACCTAGTACATTTAATATACGACTACATTGATGACGTAATACACCTTTAACAGACGTACCAGGAATAAATAAAGTCAGTGACTTATTATCCCAACCAGCCTCAAAAATAGATTTAATAAGAATTGTATCCTCTAAATAGCAATCCATATCAATAATAAGGTCATTTTTTTCTATATTAGGTTCCTCAGGAAAAGTAACGGTTGTACCTGATTCATTCAATAGCCAAGACTGTACGTTCTTTGGTTTTGTAAAATCATAATGCTCTAAAGAAATTTCATCACAAGCAATACAACCAAAGCCATTTACCGTACGAGCTCCGATAGAAATACCGTTTTTTAATAAGTTTGCTAATGTTATAAGAGTATCTTTAATTATATCTACTTGATTTTGATGGCATTCACGAATGATACAATCGATACGCAATGTACCATGGGCACCTGATTCAATGACTTCGAAATCATATTTTGCCCCATCTTTGGTGACACCAAGTACATCATCAATACAAATCCCATCACGAACAGAAATATTTGTATTTTCTAATGGGATATCATTAATTTGAAGTGCACTTTGTGTACCCTTATGCTCATCTATAGAGCCAAATAATACATTGTCTAAAGATCTTTTAGAATCTTTAATCCCGTCAATATCTTGAATGGTTTGACGCAATACCCCTGCTAGAGATGTACCAGGAATAAATGGTTGCCCATCATGATAGGTTACCACTATGTCATCTACTGTATCATTTAAGATATCATTATAGACACCTGCCCGAATGATAAGTGGACTTATTAGTTTAACAGTGCCGGTAAGAGTATACCGTCCCATGATTTTTGCAGAATTTGACATACGACGGCCCCCTTACTGAATCTTTCTAATATGTCTAAAGAAATACACCCAATATTCGTAAGCTATAACCTTTGAAAACTCCTCTTTATCAATACCAATCATATCAACTAAATCAGCAGGAATTTCATAGTAAGAATCTTTTGTACGAGACTTAGATAAGCAAATTTCTAATAATATATCCTTATTAAATGTAATAATATAATCCATTAGATTTACATATTTTTCGACTTCATTTGTATACTCATGTTTTATATTGAATGGTTTTAAATTTTTTGCCAATATCTTATCATCATCTTTTATTTTGGCTACAAAATCCTTCAATTTTTCATAACCTGTTTTACGTTCCATACCTAGTTCAAATAGTAGAACAGTAGTAAAATGCTTTACTTGGCCACCTACATTAAATCTTGGTTTAATATATATATCTACATCCTTAGCAGCACGCAAACGAGCATTTACAATAACTTGTTTTTCCAATACCTTTTTAGCAATTTCTTGTGTTGGCGTATGTAAAGATTTAAACTTAGGTGCTTCTTGCTTACCTAATTTCACCATCTTGAACTCGCCAGGAGTCCATAAACGGCCTTGACCGTAGCCCTCTTGAAGTCGAGTACCCATTCCGTTATACAAGATATTTTGTAGTTTATCTAGATCATCTTGGGACCAACCAGATTCCTTTACAAGCTCTACGATACTACCAGCAGATGCAGACGCTTCCGCGCTACTACGAACGCCCCAAATACTATTAAAGCTTTGCTCCTCTTGATAAGAAGCAAACACAGCACCTACAGAGATATCTGAACCAAGCGGTTGGACTGCTTGAGCTACTACATGACCAATAGACTTATTACCTAGCACTAATGGCGTATGAAATCTTACATATACAGAGTTACCACTATTTACTAGCGTTGGAACAACTGTAATATCACCAATTTCAACGAGACAATGACCATATTCAGTGCGACGAGAGCGACCGATATGACAATCCAACGGTTTAGGGAATTGACGAACAAACTCTTCTAATGAAGCTTTAGGCCCCACCACAGAACCTACAAACACTTGATTTGGCTCAAGATATTCATAGTTGAAGATATTGCCATCTTTACTGCGACCTTGTACACGTTCTTGCTCTAAAGAACGAGACATATGCAATTTAATAGCTGTTTCAATTTGTACAGGGCTGCATTCTTTGCCCTCTACAACAACAAAACCTTTAACGCCTTTAAAACCCAAAAGATCTTTACCGGTGTAGAAGTCTACGACATCATCACTGGCATAGCCTTCTGCATTTTTGTTCTTTTGTAAGCTCAGCGGTGCTGGAAAAGACGTACCTTTTGGCGTATGCTTATAGGCAGCAACAAATCGTAAGTCACCATAGAATAACTTCATAAAGTCTTGGTTTTTATGAGCTTCTCTACCAAGCTTATGAGCTGAAATAAATTGAGATGCAAAAAGACCTCGCAATACGCGACCATCAATGGAGCCTCGTGTAGATGTTAATACACCAGCTGTAGAGGAATTCGCAATGAGCGTTGGGGATTTAACGGTAATCGTAATATTTACTTGTTCCATAATGTACCCCCTACAGTTTCTAAATCAAAAGCCTTATCATCAATCGTACATTCTATTTGACCAAAGCCACGGTTACGTTTGCCACCAATACCTGTCAAGTTGCGTACCGCACAAGCTAAAATTAATCGTTCTGTTTCTGTTATATCTTCCACACCAATACGACCACTAAATACAAGGCCTCTATTGAGCACGCGAGAGTTATGCAATGTCCCCTCTAGTGCTGTGCCTGTCACTTGATCGATAGATGTGTAATAGCGCATGGATGTGTACTCTTCAAGAACACGTTTCTTTGTAAACACGTCTGGATAGTGCTGCTCAAGAGCGGCCAACTCGCTGGCTACCACATCATAATCAGCAATAGTTAAATTAGAAAGGGATAATCTAGGATTATCTTCCACACTTTCAAGACGGTTAAATAATACTTTTACATCATCAATAGTAAATGTCTTAAGCCCTGCAGCCTGCATCATTTCAGCTACTTCAAGGGCACTTTCATATAAAACACCACGCACACGTTTAGCAGGAATAAAAGGAATTCCATAACGATCATGAACGATGGTACTGTCTGTGTTAACATCGCCTTGGCCGGACATAAGCATCGTTGGCGACAATAATTTAATAGTTAATGTGTACATACTTACTCCAATCCAGGCAAAATATAATCCATTAATTCTATGGCATCAACATATGGCGTACGCATTTTACCATTTACCTTAGCCCATAGTTTTTCTTTGAAAGCATCCCAACCAGCTACAGTAGGCATAAATTTATTAGTGTTGTGTAGTTGCTCGAGGAATATAGTCCACATATGTTCATTATCTTGTAATACAGAACGCAATTCTTTGACCTTATTATGAGCCAGTAAATCACCTGAATATGCTTTATCCTTAACCAAAATAAATTGATGTGTACACTCTAATAATTTTGAAAGAGCAAATATATCTTTTTCAGCCTCAATATTATCATTAAACACTTGATATGGCCCAAAATGCATATTACCGGTTAAGCTACTATATTCATTAGCGAAAAACTGCTCCAAGGTAGGTGCGGTCTCACCATGAAGGAAAGCAAAATCCATCCAACAAGACTCATTAACCTTATGCACCGCATTATATTCACGCATTTTAGATTTAGCGCTATCGCAAAGCTGCTCTGCCATTTCATAGCCTCTAAAGAATGGGTAAGACGTAGGAATTACAGCAATACCAGCGCAAGAAGAAATGGATATGCCATTCTTATCACTCAAGAGTTGTTGCATTAAATAGTGAGAGGCTTGCACTGCAATACGAGCATTGCAAATAAAAGTAATATCATCGCCACCAATGATAATCGGACGGATTGGCAACATATTCTTAGACAATTCGAGGTTTTCATCAAGAATATCGTATTTATCAATAATCCATTGCACCAATGCTTTAAAGCTCTCCAATGTTTTTGTAGCTACACGTTTAGAAAGAGCACTGCGTTCTTCTAATGTTTTACATTGTCTAAAGTGAGCACCCATGTTATTACCATCGATATGAACAATAGCAATATCATTAATTCCTGTTTTACTCTTTTCGGTAGATTGGTTTTGACCTAACTCTTCAAATTCAGATGGAAATACCCAATCAGTCGTTTCCGTACCAAATAAGTCTATTTTTAAACGGCTATTCGCAGCCTCAAAGGCTTCAAATTTAGCTGTGAAGGATGTAGCGACTAAGCGCTTGTCATCACCAAAGCTTTGCGTTGTATCTGCTACATCACCACTGAAATCACAAATAGTTGTCAAACCTGTATTAGCAGGATGCACTATTGGATTCAATGCAAATTGATTAGCTTTCAATTGTTTATATAATTGGCCGAGATCTGCAGAAAACTGTGTTCCATCAAGAGTAATGTAACCAGTTGTGGCACCTACTTTTAGACCTGGATACTGCACCAAAACTTGAGTCGTAAATTTCTTAACAATATCTTGAACCAAACTTTCATGTTTATCATCTATAAGAACCAGAGCATTACCGCCGCCAATATACGCAACGTATATAGGTTTTGGAAGAGATGTAATGCTGTCACTACGTGTCAACCAGGATGTAGTGTCAGCCTCTACCCCAAGCTTATTGATAATTTCTTTACACAATACATCCTCAAACAATCTATCCACAATAAACGATGCTCCAACATTGGCCTTCAATTTATTGTTAGCAAAAATATACTTTTGAATAGACTGCACATCAAACAATATGGCATTTACTTGCATAGGCTCACTCCTTACCTATTAACACAACATTTATAAATGACAATATTCTCGAAATTGAACAAACTGAAAGTTGACGATTTTCTCATTTATGCCTGCTTCGTAAGATTCACTCACCAAGCGCTCACTAGTGGCTGCTAATACAGTAATTCCCACTGCTAATAGTCGTTCCACTAAAGCGTGACAGTATACAAATTCCCCCTGGCACAAGACAGCCTGTGGATTAAGACTTATAATCCTCCCTGTATATTCCTGTACTAGCTGCCCAATTTCACCAGATGGTAACGCTGGATCAATGAGGGGAAATGGTATATCTACCACCTCACCATATTGATGAGCTGCTGCCAACTGTTCATCCGACCAATATTGAGAAGGATGATTCGTATGATTGATAAACATAACCACTCCTCACTATACAAACCACAAAACAAAATTCATTTATTATTCATCTTTAATAATAGCAAATCGTATAAAAAAAATCACTCATAAATACATGATTTATGAAAGATTTTTCATATTTTATAAATTGTATATAATTACACGAATGTATAGGCTGATACCATATTTTTACATATACATCGGCCCCTACTATCAAGATATATTCTCAGATTTTTCAATATCTACTGTTTCACCTAACGATTTGAGATATGAAATAAAAGCTTGTATTTCTTGTTGAATCCATTTTCTTGGTGCTAGATTATCAAGGCGAGAAAGCTCCGATTTCATATAGCCCTCATAAAGCTCCACCCATTTCTTATTAGTCTCTTTAGATAAAAAACAACATCGTTCTGATAGATCAAAATCTTCAAGGAGTATCATATGACGATTCAATAGTTTTAATACAAAGCGATCGATTATATCTTGTCTAAATATATCCATTACATCGTACACTAAACTATCTTTTCGATTATTCGTGCTATGTAGAACACCTATGCGTACATCTAAACCAGCAGTCAACAAATAGGCACGTACTTCCCGTTCTAAAAACGAATAGCCATAACTCAAGATAGCGTTAACAGGATCAGGGCTAGGATGACGTCTACGGCCAGAAAATTCCCATGGTTCAGATAATACATGCCCTAATATAGAAAAATAAGTCCTAGATGCTAATCCCTCTATACCACGTAATGTGTCTACTTTTTTTGTTCTTTCTACACGTTTCAGCAACGCTTGCATCGTTCTATGTACGGCCACAAAATTTGGAATGCATTTACTCTTTTTGTACTGATTCAACAAGGCTATTTGACCTTTAATCTTACGTCGAACAATATATTTTGCCCCATCTAAGGCAAATTCTTGATTTTGAAAGCATGCTACTTGCCACAACAAACGTTGTAAAGTCGTATGCTCATCCCCTAAGGTCCCTACAAGCTGATACTTATAATCTACAAACTGAATGAGAGAACCTTGCTTCACTAAAGAAAACATAACCTGCGTAGAAATTTGAATCGTTCGGCCTAATACAAGATTTGATACAGTCGCTATAGGAATTTCTTTAATAACAGAATGATCTTTTTCAAGTACTAACAATCCTCCATCTTGTCGTATCGATATACCAGGTGTCATTACATATAAAGTTTCTAACATCACAACCTCCTAAAAAATTAAATGATCAACATCTTATCCTCTGTTAATGGAATCATTTTATTACACCATATAGGTGTCTTAGCTGTGTCAGAAATAGAGACGATGAGGAGTCGCCGTGTTTCATCTCCTTGTGTTAACACCTCGAGCTTTTTGGCAATCGTTTCTACTCTAACGTGAGCATGAACACATAAAAACACACTATACTGTACACGGTAACAGAAGGATTCTAAATACTTAACTACCTTATTTCTAATTTTAGTATCGGAAATATCATAAGAAATAAGATACCGCATCAGAACCTCCTGTATCTTTACTTTCTACCATTAGTCAGAGAATCAAAAATCATAAACAATACAATCCCACACAAAAATATCCCTATGAAGCCAGTCATCCCATTTACTCCTTTATTAAACGACAATCATTGAATCCGGTCTTTCACCATAATTATTAGGATCTTCATCCCCTGGCATCAGCACTAAACCAATTTTTACAAATCCCATTATTTTAGCCAATGTGGGCTCAAAAATAGCTATTATAGCGGCCACAATATAAATACCTGCTAAATAAGTTGGCCCATTTAAATCATGAATACGCCGCGATGCAATAGCTAACTCTCGAACAACAGAATACCCTATGATTGACCAACCCAATACCCAGAAAAACTTTGATACAGGTGCAAGACTAATACAAAGGCCTCCAAGATAGCCAATACCAATGATCATCAACAAATTCATAAAATAAGAGCGACGATTCATACGCCCTGATAAGGACAACATAGACTTTAATTCTTGCTGTAAGTTTTCCATAATACCCTCCTTAATAATCATTTTGTGATGGTAATACAAACCACACCAATAAAGTTAAAAACAACATTGCCATATACTACCTCCTATATAAGACCAATTAAACTTGTTGATTTCATTATACGAATGATAATGAAAGTGAACTAATCAGAAAAACTAGGAACAAAAAAAGAACTGTATCTTTGTGTGATATACACAAGAACACAGTTCTTTATTATTATGTAATTTTTAAATAGATATTCCCATTCTTCGGCGCATACTGTAAACGGTAAGTGCTGTTGCAACTCGACGACGAGACTGCAGTTAAATCCGCAAAGCTAAAGTTTCAATACCGTAAACGGTAAGCTGAATCCCTTATCATCCTCATTTTACCTTCACTTCGTTCAGGTACTTGAGATGTGCGGACCTCATCGTCGCTTTGCTCCTCTGCTGTCTCGCACCCTTCTGCGCATACCGTAAACGGTAAGAGCTGTTGCAACGTAATGGCACTGTAAGTTTTATAAATGAAATATGTAGGTTTCAATACCGTAAACGGTAAGAGCTGTTGCAACTGCTGTAGATGCAATGATGCGGTCTACAAAACCAGTTTCAATACCGTAAACGGTAAGAGCTGTTGCAACCTAGCATCAAAAGATTTTATTGCAACCTATGCTACGTTTCAATACCGTAAACGGTAAGAGCTGTTGCAACCTTATAAAAGGGGGTCTTTCGGTGGTACAGGTATTGAAGTTTCAATACCGTAAACGGTAAGAGCTGTTGCAACTTATTAAAGTCTAATGACTTTATTAATGCAGCTAAAGTTTCAATACCGTAAACGGTAAGAGCTGTTGCAACAGCGTGCCTCAGAAAGCCAGTATTCATGGGCCTTAAAAATAGGTTTTGGCAAACCTCACACCGTAAACGGTCAGATTGGGCTCCCATTTGATCAAAAATGCCGATGAGCATAGGTAAATACTGATGGTAAATGATTTTTCTAAGGTTACAGTAATTATAAGGTTTTCTGAATATTACGTCAATATTCTTTATCATTTTCTTTTTGTCCTATTTTTATTAAAATACTGGTATTATCTAAGTTTAGCAAGCTTTAAATTAATTTTAATACCTTAGAAAAGGATTTAGTCTATCTGCAACATATAAAAAAGACCTACCCATATGACATCATACGAATAGGCCTATATACAATTAAATTCCATCATTACTTTTACTATTAATCCTCGAGATACCAAGCGAATATATACAACAATAATAAGCCTACTAAAGCTGACATGAACAACACCCCCCTATCCCTAATCAAATAATTCGTCTAATACAAAATCTACCGCCGCATCAACGGCTACTTCTATTACTAGATCCAATAGCTCATCCATATTTTCACCTCATTACAATCAAAACTTTTTTAATACTATACTTAAAACTGACATCTCCTATTTTCTACTAACTCATGCTGTAGCAATTGCTTCATACTATTTCTCCTTACATTAATCCTCAAATAATTTACATACTATTAGTCCTACGGCAAAGCCTATATATGGATACATACTATCACCTACCTTTCTTAAGATATGAACAAACGATTAGTCTTCAGATTTAACTGCTTTATATACGGACACACCTAATAATACACCTTCTGCAAAACCTTCCCATGCGGCTACTGTCGCTGCTGCTCCAAATAATGGGAACACATTAATTCCTCCTAAAGCATATACAAACAAAACAAATACTTTAACTTTTACAATTTCAAATGTCCAATTCTACGAGTCATTCATTACCTCCAAATTCATATTACTAAATTAACTATCCACAGTATAACCTCTTCAAAGATACAATTGAATTCATAAAAACTAAGGCAAACCATCATCTCTATATTTCATAGTATTTCTCTCTAGACTACAAGATAATTATAAAATGAAAAACGGTAAGTCCATATTCAAAAAAACTAAGACGCAAAAAAGAGTGAATCCAAAGATTCACTCTTTTTTATATGAAATATAAAATTATGCGGATGTAATCTAATCACCTTTGTTTTACCTTCACTTCGTTCAGGTAAGAGATGTGCGGACCTCATCGTCGCTTTATTCCTCTGCTGCCTCGCACCCTTCTGCGCATACTATAAACGATAAGTGCCGTTGCAACAAAGAAAAGGAGTAATTAGAATGGCTGAATTAGGGATTCAATACCGTAAACAGTAAGACTATTACCTCATCACCTCTGTTTTACCTTCACTCCGTTCAGGTACTTGAGATGTGCGGACCTCATCGTCGCTTTGCTCCTCTGTTGTCTCGCACCCTTCTGCACATACCGTAAACGGTAAGTACTGTTGCAACGTTATTTCATATGCCTGGTGGTGGAAATTAATTGGTTTCAATACCGTAAACGGTAGGTACTGTTGCAACAAAAACGTGGATCTTCTTGTGAGATTCTTACTTCTGCCTGTTTCAATACCGTAAACGGTAGGTACTGTTGCAACTCCTCTACCGTATTATAATATAGTGTACGGCTCACTAATGTTTCAATACCGTAAACGGTAGGTACTGTTGCAACCATAAAAAAAGAAGTAGAGGAAGCAAACGGTTTATGTTTCAATACCGTAAACGGTAGGTACTGTTGCAACAGCAGGTCTTAGAAGTCCAGTATTCATGGGCCTTAAAATTAGGTTTTGGAAAACCTCATACCGAAAACGGTCAGTTTGCGAACCCATTAGATCAAAAGTCCTGATAAACTTAGGTAAATACTGGTGGAAAATGATTTTACTAAGAATACAGTTATTATAAGGGTTTCTGAATTTTACGTCAATCTTCTTCATCATTTTCTTTTTAGCTTATTTTTATAGAAACATAGATATTGTCTATGTTTATTAGATTTTAGACTATTTATAACACCTTAGAAAATGATTTAAACCATATATGACATACAAAAAAGACCTACCCACATGAAATCATTTGGATAGGTCTTTGATTGGGATATGCAATATTCACGAACGAAATGATGATATAGTTTATTATATTTAATAGAAAGGAGGTAAATCATGTTATCATGCATATCCCTAATCACTCAGTTCTAACTGATATATTAATTATATTGGATATATTCTCATATACCTACTCAGAAAAACTAAGGTCTAATGTTATACCCAGCTTTTTTCTACTTACGATATTTTTTAATAAACGTCTCCTTGTAGATATTCAGGCAAATTTTTATAACCATCTTGTTCTACAGATTGAATTTTAATAGCACGCCATCCCCATTCTCGTTTTTTTGCGTTGAATGAGCGTATCGCAGTACCACTGACCACATCACCACTAATCAATTTATATTGCTCTACAAATCGGTCGTCAATAAATACATTTGTTTCATATGTGAAGGCAACTGTACCAACAACATTAACAATATTCTCAAATGTCATTACTAGTGAACGAGGTGGTTCTTGATTAACTTTGTGCCAAGATATAATGTTCGTACCTTTAGAGCCATCACTTCGTTCATAAGTACTATAAACAACAGAGACTACATCCATAACTTTTAGCGGCTTATCCTCATCATAAGTACACACAATGGATACATCCCCACTAACAACAATATATGCTTGATGATTACGCTCTATAATACGATTAACAAGACCACTTTTACTTAAAAGGGTTACATCCGAATTGATCTGTTCAATAATGAGTACCTCACCCTTACTATAACTAGTCCACTTAATTTTGGCTCGAATAGGAGTGCCTTTTCTATCAGATATTCCCTTTAACACAGATTTTTTGACATTAACGTTTACAGGGTTATCCAACTTTGTTTTAACGATATTAAGCCTAACCATCTGTCCAAAATCATTTGTATAAGAATCTCCAACAATACCTTCATACCAAGGAATATCTTTATATAGTAGTTCCACAGTAGGTTGACTATTCTCCTTATAAAAGTCAACATTATTTTTCTTACTATCAGGGACATACCAGTCAGATGCAATATAACCGTTTAAAACATCATCAATCTTCTGCTCATGATTTCTTTTATATGATACTAACTCTTGAATTTCTGCACTTGCTACATCATATTTTTCTAATGCGATTAGCTCTTTGATAACTCCAATTTTACCTCGCCCATTAAACTTTAAATCACCTTGGCATAATAATGATTTACAGTAACAAGCCAAACTAAGTTTAGAATCATCTTCTATCGTTTCTGCCAAACCATTCCACAGCCAAAATTCTTTAGGCTTAATTTGTAATAAATCAAGTATAAAATATTGAGCTTTACGTAACTCATTAGCTAACAAATAGGACTTTGTAATAGACCACTTTAAGAAAACCAAGTTTTCATCTAAACGGTTCATTTTTTCCTCTGCTAGATTGCAAAGGGTAGTAATCGTCTCTTTATCAACCTTTTTAGTAAGACTATCTAACGATTTCTTTAATATCTGTATAATAAGTGATGGCCAATCATGATACTTTTCATCTTTACCTTTATAGGATTTAGCTTCATAATCAATATTCTCAAAACAAGAGAAATCAGTATCTAGAGCATATCTATATAAATTAATCTGTCTCTCTACCCCTTCAATAGATACTATACTTCTCCAAACACAACGCATAAAAATAACTTCATTAGAAAGTCCTAAGGAGAATATTTCATCTAAATAAAATTGGATATGTTTGAAATTTGGAGTTTCTTCTTTAGCTTTTATAAATAACAATCTATACAAAGCCCAACCATATGCACGCTTAACAGAAACCTCTTGAGGGAATTGAACATATAGCGCTTTTGCTTTCTGTGCTGATTCTTTAAGTTTCCCGGCTTCCTTAAGCTTTTTAATAGTTGCCAATTCTGTTAGCACAGGACTGGAAGCACTTAAAAGATATTGCATATTCTTGACCAGAATCTCATCTGACTCATCAACCTCTAGCTTCTGCAATTCAGCACTATATTTTTCAATATCTTCTATTTGATTATTTTGCTTAGCTCTTTTAATGAGATCAATAACACACCACGCAAAAGCACGTGTATCCCATTCACTATGATTAGGATTATCCATTAAGGTTTGAGCCATCTTATAAGCCTGATCAATCTCCCCAGAGCGGCGCATCGTAAAAACATCGTTACTTGTTATAACTTTCTCATCGTTCATTTTGACACCCCATTTTCTAAAATGGTATTAATATCAGCCGACAGTTTGGAATCATTACATAACTTTTCAATGAGCTTTGTACTACTAATTCGTTTCTTACCATTGTAGTAAATATCTAATGTAATACATCCTTTGCCACGGATGAAAGTATAACGAACACAAAATGGCTTACATTCTATTTTTTGAATTTTAATATCTAAGGTTCTTAATTTTTCTGCTAGTGCTTCGCTATAACTTTGTAAAAACTCTTCATATCCAGTTTGAAATCTAGCATTTTGAATAATTTTCTGAGTATCAATCTCCTCATCATGATTAGAGATATTACTAGAAACAAGTCTTCCAACTAGGGTATTTAATATGGGTCCTATGTGATTTGTACTATTATTACTATCATGCAATATTCTTGAAATAATACGCTTGCCATTATAATAGACTCTATATTTTTCTACTGATCCACCAATATAAATTGTATAGATATCATGATAATCATGTTGTGCAATCGACTCAATAATACAACTATCTTCTGGTAATACTCGTGCAATCACCTCACAAATGTCACGAGAAATTCCAGAAAGTGTATCAATGTCAAATGCTACATGTAACTCTACATCACAGTCTTTTCTTAATGTAGCCTCTAACGCTTTACGATCATCATCTATATATAATTCATCTAATTTAATGGCTGAATCCACTGTAATGTCAGACCAATTAATTAAATACAACTTATCTGCTGCTCGAGTAAGTCCTGTGTATAACCATCTAAAACCATTAGCAGATAATATATTTTGATAATAATGAGGATCTAGAAATACAGTTTTCCACTCACTACCTTGGGCCTTATGGCATGTAATAGCATAACCATATTTAGCTTGTACCGCATTGAAATAGCGATCCTCCTTCATAATCTGTAACCGTTCATTACTATTAATAAACTTCAACTTATTGTTCTTCGTATTTTGGTCTTTAGTCTCTTCTTTTATCTTCTTTGATAAGGCTGTTAGTGCATCACCATTTCGGATGCAAAAATCACGATACAACGCCTTTTGTTCATCTGTTGTAAGAGTACTAGTAGGTGAGTCTAATAAATGCTCAAGTAATAATGTCCACGCCACAGTACGAATGCCCGCTTCATTAACAAACTCAACCTCTACACGTCTAAAGCTCAGAGGTATTTGTATCTCTTTATTCAATGAAATAATGCGTTTTTCCACATCACCTACAGATATAATCGTAGCAAATTCACCATTATATACACGCTTACCATCAATAAATGTATTTTTTGTAAACATGATGCGGTCCCCTGGAACTACGCTATCCTCTTCGGGGAATAGAGATTCACGAATCATCTTATTATACGTACAAACCATATCATTTTTAGATGCAATAACTATACTATCCTCATCTATCTTATTATCACAGTTCATCATATAAGCATTTAAAAATTGATTGGTTTGTAGAGAAATAACCTCAGAATCATCTTGCTCAATGGTCAATTGATTAAATAAATCTTGAGCCAAATCTTCTCGAATTCTTAACGCATTTTTTAAAATAAGACTCGATGCCTTTTGCCGTACTACCTCAGTTAACTGGAATTCTTGTATAGGAAAATCTGGGGCATATATGCTTGCAAAATACTCTTTTGCTAAAGCTGGCGAATAATTCATTCTAACCGGTGCCAATTGCGCATTATCACCAATAAAAATAACTTTTTTCTTATGATCATTGCTATCTAAATTAATAAAATGCATTAAATCATCTAATAATCGACCACTACCAAAACGAATAAACTCATTGTCAGAAATAGCATTAGACAATAAAGAGCTTTCGTCAATCAAATACACATGATTAGTAGGATTCTCATTTTCTTTTAATTGAAAAATAAGTTTAAAGGTTTCTGCCTCTTTATCCTCACCATACTCTTCTAATTGATCAAGAGAGTACAGCATAGAATGAACTGTAGTTGCTGCTTTTCCCGTTTTTTCACGTAATACAAGTGCGGCTTTACCAGTTGGAGCAGATAGACTCGAGCTACGACCAATGCACTGCAAATAATTCACAAGGCCTTTAAGAATAAAGGTTTTACCTGTACCAGCGTAACCTTTTAAGAGAAAAATATGCTTTGAATCATCATTAATAAAAGTCTCTAGTTGTTCAACTAGCTCCTTTTGTCCAGAGGTTAACTCATATCCAATATATTCATCTAACAATTGATAATGTTTACGTGTTTCCTCTGGATATAACTCAATCTGATGCTTTTTAATAACATTTGTATACTCTTTTGCTCGTTCTTCAGTAATTTCATGACGTGTTTCAGAATCAATATCTTTGTACATCTTATTCTGTTTAGCGAAAGTACCATCTGGATCATCAAACACTAATTTTAATTCATTATCCAAATTGATAGGTTCTGCTTTAGGTGCAGTCATAGTTTTCTCAGGTAAGGCAAACTCTGGGTATTCAAGTGCATCAGGATCCATTTTAAAATATAACCATTTACCCAATAAATAAGCTTCTTTTAAGCAATGATTGACTGCATCTTGCCCGTACTCTAAAACTTGATGAGCCGCTTTATTACCATACACACGAAGCACATGAAGTTTATCACTAATATCTGTAGGAACCGCTTTACAAAAATTGGGCTCCTGTAATTTATCACAAAAACTAATTCTAGGATTATTAGGTAGCCTTAAATCATTATAGATATTTTTAACAAAATACTCTCCAAATACACGTAATTTGATGAGCGAACTCTGATGATCTGAATATAAATATTGCTCAGACTCCTTCGCTAGCTTATATAAATCAGAATCTATATATTTAAGCCTAGAAAAGTTATTTGTCTCCATTTTGCACCTCAAATATCCATAGATGTATAACAAATTACTATTCCTTATGAAATTTCCATGAATTATTCATTTTAATTATATGATAGACAAAATAATTCCGTCAATAATCGTGATATTTCTCACAACACAGTGAATAAATACCCGAGCCAATACAAAACCCAAGTAATTATGAGACACACTCCGTTTTTATTGTAGATATTAAAATTTTGCGTATACCCAAAATGTACATATAAAAAGACCTACTCATATGACATCATATAAATAGGCCTAATTAATATCAGATTCAATTATAACAACCAAAATTACTCCTCAACATAAACATGAACTAAACCAAAATCTACAAATTGTGCCATACAAATACCTCCTCTAATACTTTTTATCTTTAAATAATGCACAAAGGGCTAAGTCTACAGCTAATCTTGCAAATGAATACACAGTATCACCTACCTTTCTTATTTATATCAACCAATGATTAGTCACCAGACTTTATTGCTTGATATACGGATACACCTAATGATACACCTACTGCAAAACCTTCCCATGCGGCCGCGGCCGCTGCTGCTGCTAAAAATGGTAACATAGTAATTCCTCCTATAATAAAATCTTAAACAATATAATACAACTTCAATTACAAATCTAGACATCCAATCTTACTACGCATATTACCTCCTTGTTTTATAAAACTAAATTAACTATCTAAAGTATAAACTAATCTAATTTACCCATGAATTCATAAAAACTAGGACGAACCTTTAGTCTTATACTTCAAAAGTATTTCGTATCGGCTACAAGATTATTATAAAACGAAAACTTAAGTGCCCCTATTCAAGAAAACTAAGACAAAAAAGTGAATCCCAATATTCACTTTCTATGTATGTCAGTTTTTACGCCAAACCAGTCTCTATGTAATTCTTATAAAATCTGATATAGTATTCATAAAAGATTCATTTTTTAAATCTTAATTTACTAGGAGTCCTATTATGGAACATCATATTTACCTAACATTTTTAAGCACCTTACATACGAAAAATAATCCATATAATCCGCAAAAGCTAGAAAAAACAGTTGTTAATCTTACTGAGATAGCTCCCTTTGATATCATCCGTCAAACCAACGAATCCGCTTTAAAGTATCTTTTACATAATAAAAGAAAAGAGAACTCTACTTTCAAATTAGATAAGCTATTCTTTTTTAAATCACCAGAAATGGAGAATACGTTTAAAGAATCTACCATATCAAGCCTAAACGTATTTGAAGAGCAAATATGTGATTATATCAATAAAACCAGTATACCTATTACGTGGGACCCAGAAACAATTAATTATATAGATTGTGGTGACATCGACTATATAGACAATCTAAAGAACAGCATTATAGATATGTCTCAAGCTATAATGGAATATTACAAAAGCAAGTCATCTGATGACAGGGTTATCTTACATGTAGACTTATCTGGTGGCCCACGAACAGCTATTATGCTAATGATTGCCATCATTAGACTAGTAGCTTTTCAAGGCATTGAAATTGGATCTATTTTATATGCCAATGTAAATGCAAATAACAATAGCATAGTTCGAGTATATGAAGGGAACTCCATCTATAATATTTACGATATGATTACAGGATTTGCTGAGTTCAACCAATTTGGTAGTGTTGATACCTTAAAAAACTATGTAAATACTTTAGATAACCCCGATGTCCAAATCAAAGAACTAATCTCTAGCATGGGAGATTTTTCAGAAGCCGTTCGTCTATCTAGTCGCGGTATATTCCAAAGATCCATGGAGGACATTCATAAACTTTTAACAGATATCGAATCCTCTAAACAAGAAATACCTGCAAATAATATGAAAAACCATAAAAACTTTGAAATTGAGGCACTCAAATTAATGAGTGGCAAAATTCAAAATAACTATAAAACAGTGCTAGCTAATAAAGAAGACGATTTAGCATACATTGATTGGTGCCTAGATAATGGTTATTTACAGCAAGCCTTAGCACTATTCGCTGAATTTGTACCTCGTGCTATTTTAGAATCTAAAATGATTATTTTAGATGACACAATCTTCCCTACAGACTCAGACAATGAATTGAGTGCCTCTATGGAGAACTTTAATACGATTAATGAGTATACCGCCAAAACAATGGAAATCGTAAACAATAGAGCGACTAAGATTAATAATAAAATAAAAAGCGTATTACTGAAATACTTTAGTGGTGATTTTTCAAAAGAGTCTAAGCGAATTATCAAAGAAGCATTAAAAGACAAGAAAAATAACACTAGCACTAACATTACTAGAGAAGATACACAATATCCTAAATTTGAGGAGCAACTAATAAACGATATTAATCAAATAATCTTAAAAGAAGAAGAAAAAGAGCCACATAATTATTTGAAATACAAAACGTTTCCCAATAATAATGTTAATGTGCCTAGTAAGCTACTTCGACTTATCAGTAATATAGGTATAAATACCAAATCTATTGTAGGTATAAATGAGTTTAACAAAAATATTAGAAGATATTTTACTGCTGCACTTGTACATCAATTAGAAGAAATTAAAGATTTGCCTAGCGGTGTTGTAACAGTTAATGATCAATATGAAATTACACTTAACGACACTAATAAACTCTTCAAGGTAAGAGATGCATTTATTTCAATTTTTACAAACTCAAACAATGATGATATATATCGTTTTCTATTTGCTAATTGTGTGTCATATCAATATCCAATAGATTTATTTCCCCATCAACTTTATGGTATAGATGGACTCACACTTAATTCAGTATTAAAAAGCAATCCAGAAAAAATAACACAAGTGGCTCGCATATTAAACCTTTATAGAACATTAAAAGGTAGTCGAAATGATACGGCACATGCACGTGAAGAAAAACGGGGCCAGTTTATTGAAAGTGAAGACATAAAAAGGGAGTTAAAACAATGTCTTAATGATATTCGTGAGGTTCGTGAATATATCTGTACGTATAATCAACAATAATTTCATAAAAACCAAAAGGCTATAGATTATTACTATCTATAGCCTCTTATATTAAATATCCTATTTTCTACTCAATTCTCTTGCCATTGCCACACATTTACGCATCTCATCTAGCAATTCTTGTGAAGTAGTATATTTACATAATACTTCTTTATTCGCATGATTACTATCATTACGTGCTTTTTTTATCTCAAAGTATTGTTCAATAAACTTCATAGTCTTAGCTATATCATCTAATAGAACATGTGGAATGTACACGCCAGAGACCTCAAATAAAGGAACTCCTCTATGATTAGACTTTTTCTGTGATAACAAAAGCTCAGCCGCAGTAACTGCACTATCTTTAGTATCTGGTAACTGATGCATAATCAAACTTTTATAAGCCTTATATTTCTTTTCTTCAATTAAATGATTTAATATAGCATTACATACCACATTACGCGCTAACATACTTGTTTTTTTCAACCTAAATGAAGAATTATCTGCATCACAAATAATATACTCTTTAAATTCCTCTTTACTTAAGACTTCAGATATTATATTTTTACGTAATGACTCTAAGATATTATTAAAGGCTTCTATATTCTCTGCACTTTCAAGAATATCTTGCAAAAACGAGATATATTCTAATAATGTATAATTTTCAGCATATCTATCGTCTTGTAAATAAAGTGTAAACCCATATTGATTTAAAAGAACCTCACATTTTTCTCTAAGTTTAGTAGTTTCTTCATCCACCATCAGATGAATACGTTCTTTCTGCTTTTGGAGGTCTCTTTCAACAATTTGTATTTTCTTTTTTTCGTTTCTTACGAATTTAATATAATAAGTAATTACTTTATCGATATTAGGAGCTACTTCATCTTTTTTTGCATTTATCATAGCTGCCAAGCATTGCATACGAGCGTTATTAATAGAATTAAATAAGCGCATAGGCATAGACCGTACATCTTTTTCAGAAGTTTTCTTATCATGATCGGGCATGACTACATTATAAAATGCACTAAACTGAATATTATTCCCCACTCTATTCCATGCTTTTATAGCAGCTTGGAGCAATCTCTTTTCTTTATTCTGTTGCGTATCTTCATAATATGCATTAAACACGAGTGGATCACACTCTATAATACCTTTATCTACTGCGTATTCCGGTACATATTCACAAAATAAGGTAAGTGCTTGTTGCAAATAATCATGATCTAAACACCAGTCAATATAGGCTATTTCATCAGAGGCATGATTACGATGATGTTGTAAAAGGGTAGTATACGACTGCTCAATAGGTTTATGCAATAATTCAATTAATTCTTGGTCAAAGGTCTTATTGTTATCTGTATTATTTGCCATACTATGTACTAAGGATAAGCTATCATCAAGACGAGCTATAGATTTTTCAAATGCACCACGACTTGAAATATTAATAGCTTCTGAAAAGCTGTCCATAGCTTTTAGCAATTTTTTTGTAGCTGTAGCAGTCGATTCAATATTACCTGTTCCAATATTTTCAGGTGACTTAAAGTAAGTATTTAATTTTTTGGCACTACCAAATAGTTTAAACTCTTCAAATCCTGCAATAATATCAAATAGCTCATAAATATCTAGCACTTTATGAACTGTAATTTCTCCTTGGCCGTTCTCAATCTCCTTATAACCAGAGTAATATACATCATCAACAATGATACCATGATAGGCGAGCAGTCTACTAATAACAAGGAGAATCATAGCTGCATTGCGTGGGCCACCAGTGATATCCATATAGAGGCGGACCTCATCTTTATCATTGGTGAAAGTATCTTTAAAATCAAGAATCTTCTTTGACATCTCAATGATGCTAGACTTAATACGACTAATATCATCTAAGTCTGTACCACATGGGACATGATCAAGAGCACCTAAAAAGGCCTGCTCATTGTGGCCCATCACGTTATAAAACTTACACATTTGATTAACAAAGATATCATAAGATGATGGGCTATTACTTTGATGTGCCATTACACCATCAGTACATAATAAATATATCTTATCAAAGGATATATCTCTTGTTTTTTCATCCTTCCATGTATGGTATAAAATATATTTCAAAGACGACTCATTCGTGGCAATGCTACTACGAATAGCATCTTCCATATCTGCATTTACAATTGTCTTTATACTCGTATTAGACACCTTACTCAAAAAAGATAAAAATATATTATGAATTGCCATAGCTTTCACCAAACTTACATTAATTGATTAACTACACTAGGTCATCCGTGTATTATCAGAACCTAACCTCGAATTTTATCCTTACATTTTATATTGTATCATGTTATATTCATAATTAAGAATCGTTTTGTACAGTCGGGAATGTACATATTTAAAAGGGAGTCAATAATGGCAACAACAACTAATTATCTAAATGATTTAGCTAGTATGCGCCAATTTATCCGCAGCTTAACCTTCGGGAACCATAATAGAGGTAAAGCAACAGTTCGTGGTATCAAAGAAAGTCAGCACGACGATGTGATTCGTCGCCTTGATTATTTTGATATCATACGTCACATTTACACGCAAAGAATTGGGAAAACATCCATTCATCATTTAGCAAAAGATGATTTTATAGATGGCTATAATTATCTTAACAATTTATATGAATTATATGCTGCCGTTCCAGAACAAATTTATGTACAGCTCTGCATCCTATCATATATTGAAGCAAACGATAATGTAACTATTACAGATTTATATACTAATTTAAACCAAGAACCATACTTGGATCACTATATTGATTTGGTAGAAAACCTATATGAACAACGAAACAAAAAACAAGAGCCACCTTGCATTATTGACCAACAATATATTCAACGCCAAGTAAAGACTTTAGAAATTTTAGGTGCTATCACCAAAACAGAGCTCACAAAAGGCTATATATATTCAATAAAACCAACTATTATAGAGGAACTCTCAAAACAGCAGTTGCAAGAGCTAGCAATGGCAGTATTCTTTTATACTAATGTTTCTATTACTTCAGCAGCAGGTCATATCTTACTCAAGAAAATTATGTATTTAATTAATGACTTTTCTTTAAAAGACCAACAAAAGTGTATGTACTATGACTTTAATAATACATATTTTTCTTTCAAGGATAATAACCCAAATAATGTAATTGATGGAGATATTTTCTACCCTTTAGCCGATGCCTTACATCGACAAAAAAAGGTGCGTCTATCCTTTTATGAATCTGGGAAACCTAGGGAAATCGTTAGTCCATTAGCGTTACAAACCTATTATGGGGAAAATAAAAATATGCTATGTAGTATTAATAATGGACGTATCCAATGGAATCGTATCGATCACATCAAGTCTCTTGAGGTTACAAAATATAACAGTACTAACACTGTACCCGAAATACAAACAAGAGATAAAACATTTGATACTTGTATCATTCACTTCTTGACCTTAAAAGATTATGAGTTGGTCTACGATAAATTTATTCGTCATTTCAAAGAGTCACTAACAGTGCTCTCAAGAACAGATGAATATATAGAATTACAACTAAAAGTACAAGATGCATTACAATTATTACCGCAATTACGTAGCTATTTACCTTATGTATATATTACATACACAAACAAATCCAGTATTAAGGATAAATTCTACAATAATTTATACGCCTCTTTAAATATAGATTTTGTAGAACCAGAAGGATATAAAAAGCGAAAGAAAATTAATCGATTCCTTCATCCACTTCAAAGAAAAGAATCTGATAATAACAAAACAAAAAAAGACAAAGACTTAGATGGTACCTATGTATCATCCGTTTTAAACGATATCAACGCTATTACCTTTACGACACAATACCAATTGCAATTAGACTTAATTAATGGTGTTGTCCATACAAAACAAGATATAGAAGGATTAATTAATCATCGTAGGCTGCTCACGCCAGCCCCATACAAAAAAGTATTGCGGAATGATGATTATGAGCAATTTCTAGCCGATGCATTAGTAGAGCCAAATGAAAATGGTGAAGAGGTTGAGTCCATCCTTCCAGATTTACCTCTTGTTATTATCTCTGATGCTGAAAGAATGTTCTTAAAGGACCTCATTTCTGATACTCGAGCTAACTGGCTGCTTTCACCAGAGCTATGTCAAATATTATCTACTGAATTAGAAACTGTAGACACTACCTTTCCAAGAGGATCATGGACACGTGTTCCAACCATGACAGACGATACTCCGTTAACAATGCAAGTAATCACCCAGTGCTTACAAGCTATCCAAAATAACGAACGTATCATAATTCAAAATAAGGAGCTATCTCCTTGTCGGATAGAATACTCTGTAGGAAGCAATGGCTATACGCTTATTGCCTATGACCATGCAACGGATACCTTTTTAGACTATCCACTACGCAATGAATCTAATATCATAAAAACGGCTGCACCACGACTAGAAGATATAGAAACTATATATGCTAACTATAGAGATGAATCAAAGCGAACCGTAACATTTACCTTGTACGATGCAAACAATGCAGTTGATCGTTGCTTTAACTATTTTAGCAACTATACAATTCAAGCTAAAGATATCAACGATGAAGAGTTTACCATTGAAGTTAGCTATCTTCCCTTCCAGGAAATAGATATCTTACGACATTTATTAAAACTAGGCTGTGCAGTCCGAATTACAGATGATAGTCCGTTAAAAAAGCAACTAGAAGCAATTTATAAAACAGCACTCATTCATGCCCCTAGTATCTAATATTTATAAAATTATACGATTAAAAGGATATCTTTATATACAATAGAGCTATCCTTTTAATAAACTAAAAGACCTAGTCACATATCTCTATGCACTAGGTCCTTTAACTTTCTTGTATCCAAATCAAAATCTACACCAATTATACAATAATACTATGTACTAAAACTTAACGAATCCAAAAAACCGAGGTCACTTACTACGCTCTGTTCGAGATAGTATGAAGCCTGACATATGATTAACTGTCTATACAATTTAACAAAATAATTACTTTTCTAATCCAATTCTATACTTACTCAAAATATCACCACCTTACAAACTTTAACCGATCAACATACATAAATAAAATTACTCTTCAAGTGCATCAAGCACCGCTACTAACACTGCTACTGCAGAATCCACTGCTAAAGGCGACATAACATCCCTCCTATCATTACAACTAAATATACTATTATTGGGATAATCCATTCCAATTAACGTTCATATACTACCTCCTATACCTAACACTATACATATTTTCTACAATCCCCAACAAGCTACCAATGATTTAATACAAAACTAAGATACCCTAAGCATATTAAAATTATTACCGCTTATCGGCTACATCTTTAGTATAGGATGAAATCTAATATAACCAAATTCAAAAAAACTAAGACTAAAAAAACGAGTGAATCAAAAAATTCACTCGTTTTCTATTAGATATAAAAATATAGTGCAACCCCTTATCACCTTTATTTACCTTCAATCTGTATAAATAACTACAATATAGAGGATTTCATCGCCGCGCTGTGCCGCTTCTACCCCACCATCTGTAGTACACATATCGTAACGATAAATACTATTGCAATCGCACTTAATGAAGCAAGAAGTTACCTTGAACGAAATGCAGTTTCAATACTGTAAACGGTAAGTACTATTGCAACTTACAAGTAGAAATTACATTGGGTGAAAACAGTGTAGAGTTTCAATACCGTAAACGATAGGTACTGTTGCAACTGTTGATTGGAGTAAGGTTGCAGTCGATACGCCGATGTTTCAATACCATAAACGGTAAGCACTGTTGCAACGCCGTGTCATACGGAATACAACTCTAAATATTCCGATGGTTTCAATACCGTAAACAGTAAGCACTGTTGCAACACTCCAAATGAAGTACTAAAAGGTCTTATCCGTGGTTTGGGAGAGTTTCAATACCGTAAACGGTAAGCACTGTTGCAACTCACAAAAATAAATTAAAATGCGTAAGACCGTGCGGTTTCAATACCGTAAACGGTAAGCACTGTTGCAACAGCGTGTCTTAGAAAGCCAGTATTCATGGGGCTTAAAAATAGGTTTTGGCAAACCTCACACCGTAAACGATCAAATTGTGCTCCCATTGGCTCTAAAATGTCGATGAGCATAGGTAAATACTAGTGGTAAATGATTTTTCTAAGATTACAGTTATTATAAGGGTTTATAGATTTTGCGTCAATAATTAATTTCATTTTCTTTTCATTTATTCTAAAGAAGAATTAAATCACTTACCCATCAGTATTACCATTAATATATTTATTTAGATACTTTCAAAAGACTAAACTATAACTTCGCTCTTCACACCGCCCATGCCAAGTGCTGTTTTAATGCCTAGTCCAGTAAATTCGCTATAGTAACTCAACAACGCCAAAATCCTTTGTAACTCGGGATTCCTTTTAAATTGCATAACAATTTGCCCACGAAAGCCTCGAATTTTTACACCTTCAAGACCATATATACCCATGCGCAGATTGTAATCTTTAATAAAAGCTCCAGTCTCAAGAGCACCTAAAAGTAAATCTGTATCCATCGTTCCAAAGGTACTAAATTGATTCCATTGACGTAACAAATACCGATAAATACGAAATGCTTCAGGAAAGATTGTATATTGCTGATCCACCTTAAAACTTGTAGTACTCATGCAATGTAATTTGGCCTGAGTATATAATGAATCACTACTCCAGAACTTATTGATTAAAGTCTCGTAACAGGTTTCTTCCAAAATAGTTCTGCTTTTAATATATATATGACCTCGTTTTTGCTTTAAAAAAATTTTCTCATGCAGCTCTAACATAGGTCTTACTATACGATTAATTGCGTCAGCTGTTACAGCTGAAAGCCGCCAAATATATTGTTTTTTATCTTTATCAAAATAAATATATTGGCTATAAGGACGTAAGCCAGATTCATGTAACTGACCTGCATACTCTGTACCTACAACCTCCATCAGTACACCATGTAAAACACTACCTATGGACTGTACAATTTTTATAGATGGATCAGCAGCTATAACTAGCTCTACAGACATAAGCTCTACAGTATTAGTCAATAAAATGCCTCCTTCCACTATGCTCATGACATAAACTATCATAAATATGCTTTATCGTTTTCATTATATAGTTAGTTCTGATTAAAACCAATAGAAAAACCATCTGATTTATACAGAAAAGCCAGTATATTCACTAAAAAGAATATACTGGCTATATTTTTGTACTTATATGAGTTTTTTACATAAGAACCGGCCCCATAAGGGGATTATTTAATTTAACAGAGCGTGACAAGATAGATAATCGTATGCGCCTTGTAGCTGGGTTTCCGTCTCCTAATGGGGATTATTTAATTTAACAAGAAAGCTATCACGGCTAATACAAACTCTGATGTTGTAATGTTTCCGTCCCCTAATGGGGATCATTTAATTTAACAAACAGAATATATTCTTGATGATACTATCAAGAGTTATGATGAGTTTCCGTCCCCTAATGGGGATCATTTAATTTAACAAACGATATGTTTGATGAGCAAATACATGCTTGTTTTGAACGTCGTTTCCGTCCCCTAATGGGGATCATTTAATTTAACAGGTAATAAAATTATCGCTGAAAATGAAGTATGGACTATTATGTTTCCGTCCCCTAATGGGGATCATTTAATTTAACAAGAGGAATACTTATAATGAAAGACAATATACATAGAGGTTTCCGTCCCCTAATGGGGATCATTTAATTTAACGTTTACGTATATTCGTTAGCATTGTATTTAAATCTCCTTTTTGTTTCCGTCCCCTAATGGGGATCATTTAATTTAACTCATATCCTCATCGTAAGGATTTAAGAGTGCCTGCCCAAGTTAGTTTCCGTCCCCTAATGGGGATCATTTAATTTAACCCTGTCTTTGAAACAACAGATATTTACTAGTTCTAAAATACAAAAAACGGCGGAGATTGTAAATCTACCCCAAAAGGCACTTTAGCGAGTTAAAATAATGCCGTTTAACCGCGCCACTATGACAACGGCGCAGTTTTGGTTTTCCAAAGATTAAATCTAGGTCTATTATAGCACATCACTAGCATTAGTGAAAAACATATGAAAATAGAGCCACCTTATATAAGGTAGCTCTATTGAGGTGCAATATTTAACTTATTTTCAATAGTTCATCTGCTCCCGCAGTTTCGTTTATTTTCTTATATGCCTATCCTCCTTTTCCAAATTTCTCTCCACCCTCCTATTTCTACTTTCACCGTCCAACGAGTTATCTCGTTAGGTCTCTCCAGGCGATAAATAGTTCGGCCACGACTTGAGGGTTTTGGCTGAGTTTGATGCGGGCTAGCATTTTTCGCACGTAGTTGCAGTGTTCTAGCATCGCTTCATTCAGTTTGTGTTTGACATGACGCGGGGATTGGTACACCAAGATCGGTGCAAAGTCCGCCACATGAATATAGCTCGTATCGGGTTCCGGACCTTCCGTAACGATATATTCATAGGGTATAGCCACGTTAAAGAGGCCGTACACCACGTCCTTGCCGATAGGGCGGCGACATTTAATATGAGCAAAGGTTAGATGCGGACCATAAGTCTTAGGCGCGGTATAGCTGCTACGCCGACCATCGCTAGTCATGATGTAATTGGGCCTCAACCCTTCCTGCATCGCTAGCGCTCGCGTAATCGTGCGCATCGGCAGATGGACCATTTCTTCGCGACCATCCACAAAATAACACTTCGTACTGTCCCCACCACTAGGTTGATAGGTAGGAATAAAACAAACAATGT
>ERZ773038.276-NODE-276-length-35861-cov-18.858571_pt1 | contig 35861 bp, 42 predicted proteins | sample MGYA00511665_ERZ773038 | MGnify/ENA primary metagenome ERZ773038 (study PRJEB29015, sample SAMEA2737966) | human oral metagenome | biome: human oral; feature: human-associated habitat; material: dental | place: China | collected 2028 ... | reverse complement strand
AGCCCCCGCTGCACTGACTCGGTGCAGCGGGGGCTCTTCATTTATAGGTACTCCTCTATCTCATGCGGCGCCTCAGGCGGAGTCTCCTCGGTGAAGGGCCTGATCCACCTGAGCAGGCGCCCGGCATAGTCGATCGCAATCCACTTCACGGCGTGAGCCTCCCGCTCAGCCTCGACGGCCTCATCCCGACGGGCCTCCGCCACCGCGACGGTCTTCTCCAGGGCCTCGACGCGGTCGGCCAGGTGCTGCACCGTAATGTCCAGCACCTGCACCTTGCTCGCCTCTCGTTGCGACCTGCGCGTGAGCGACGCCCCACCCATAGCAGCGGCGGCAGCCACGATCGCCGTCAGCAGCGTGACGACGTGCGGGGTAACTTCTACGACGTCCATCAACTCACCACACAATCTCCCCGGACCTATGGGGCTCAAACGGGGGCTCCCCTGGGGGCGGCGACGGCTGGTCCGAGGACCACACATCGAGGCCGTCGCCAAAGTCCTGCCACTTGCTTACTCCGCCAGCGGCGCCCTCGATCTCCACGATGCGGGCGCCCTTCACGAGGACGGACACGGATGCGCCGGGCTCGCCAGAGACGTGGATGCGGAACCGGTCGTCGCCCCTCTCCAGCCGTGCGTTAGCCGCGCCTCGGTCGGGCGAGGTGAACACGCACCACGGCGCCTTGCGAGACGCGATGGCCGGGACGTAGTCCGGCAGCTCCCACATGGCCTCTCCGGCCGCATCGAGCGTGACCACGTTCCAGTACTCGATGCCGTCGAACGGCGACTCGGTGCACTTGTGCTGGAGCAGCGCGCCGCCGCGGGCTTCCGACATCTTCGGCACGTGCATGGAGAACTTCTTGGTCTTCCCCGTGGAGGTGAACCCGTCGCCGTGGATCCAGGCGTAGTTGCCGCCGCTGCGGGACCACAGGTACGCGCCGCCGTTGTCCCCATACGCATACCCCAGTGACTTGCCACCCCCGATGCTGGTGATGTGCCAGAAACTCCACGCGGCCGTGACGCCGTTGAAGTTGTTCGACGACCCAGCGTGGAAGTACGCCTCGCCGCGCTGCCCGGCAGTGAAGATCCGAGTCTCGTTGAGATCATTCTTCAGGGAGATACCGCCCTGCCCGTTCCGGATCTCAAGACGGCGGCTGTTGACCTGCATGTCGATCTCGTCGGTAGCGACCTTGAATGCGGCGAAGTCGCCGCCCCACCCGAAGTGGCGGTTGCCGAGCGTCAGCTGCCCAGTGTTCCAGTACCCCTCAGACGGCGGAGCAACCACCGTCTGAAGCTCGCCTTTCTCGTTCTGCTTGAGGAAGATGCCCCCGGGGAGTCTCAGTGGGCGGTTGGTCCGGTTGAAGATGAGCCCCATGCCGTAGCGGGTCCCATCGTTATTATTGGCCACCACGTCCGACCACGTCGCGTACGACCACTCATCGTTCGAGTAGATCGACCCCTTGATCTCGATGTCCCCACTGGCGGCGTCGATCTTGAACTTGTCTGTAGACCCGTCTGCGCCCACCAGTCGCAGCCCGTTGCTGTCCATCACGACCCGGCCCCTGCCATTTCCGGCGGTCTGGATCGTGGCGCCAGAAATGAGCTGCCCGTTCATGGCGCCGAGGTCGAGCCTGTTGGCCTTGAGCTTGTCGAAGACGCCCTCGCGCGCGGTTACGACCTGGGACCACAGCTTCTTGACCACGGCCTCCTCGAAGTCTGCGGTCCCGGCCACGATCTGGTGCGCCTCGACCTTGAGGAACCGCCCCACTCCTGCCGCGATTGCCTGTGCGGCGGGGTCCTGCAGCGCTCCAGTGTCGACGATCCGGTTCGTGCCGACAGGCGTCACGCTCGCGGCCTGGAGCGTGGCAAGCGCCAGCTTGGCAGCAGAGGAGAGGGCCGGGTCATCCGTGACCTCGGCCCACACGCTCCCCTTAGGGGATCGCTGCTCCTTCCCCATTAGGACTCAGCGCCGTCCTCGGCCTGGGCGGCCTGGAGCGCAGCGAGCTGGGACTCTGCCAGCACCGCACGTGCGGTCATCGCGGACAGCTCGGCGGCGATGCGGTTGATGATGTCAGAGGCGTCAATCTTGGGCTGGTCGTTCATACCCCCATAGTAGCGAAGAGCCTCCACCGCTAAGCAGTGGAGGCTCTTCGCTACCCAACCCATGCCCCAAGGGGCAAGGCCCATCCTACCAAGGACTCACTCGACCTCGACGTGGTGGCGAGCGAACAGTGCAATGGCGACCGGGGCCAGCTGCTCCAGGGCGCGAATGACTGCGTCCGCGTTCTCCGCCGTGATGACGCCGTAGGCGACAGCCAGGGTGAAGACGGCGGCGATGACGCCGTAGGCGGCCTTGCGCTGCTCAGCAGTGAAGGTGAACTTGCCGGATGAGTGCTTTCCTGCCATGGTTTTCTCCTTTCAGCCTTGTGGGCCGTGGACCAGTCTATGCGACCCCGGGGTCACCCCCTGATCGCGGCCAGGGCCTCAGCCGTGGGCACGGCCCAGCCGACGATGGTCACGCCAGCACCCTGCGCCGCACTCTTGGCCGTCTCCTGCTCGTCCTTAGACGTCACGAGCACCCACACGCCGTCAGGGAAGGTCGTCTTCGCAGCCCTCCACACAGGGGCACCGGCCTTAGCGGCCGACAGGATGCCCTTCTGAGCGGCCGTGACCGTGCCGGTGAGCATCCAGTCCGCTGTGGCGTCTGTAGCGTCCACGACGCGCGTGAACGTCGGGTACTGGTCCTTCAGGATTCCGCGCAGCTTGGACTGCCCACGGCCGTGGATCGACTGGTACGTCTTCCCAGCCCGCTTGCCGAGGAGGGTGCAGATCTTCCCGTCCGAGGACCTATACCACTGGGCCCCCGCGTCGGAGAGGCCGCTGCGGACGTTCGGCAGGACCTCGATCCCAGCGGCTTCGAGCGCGTCGATCGCCTCGACCATGCCCGACACGTCGAAGCCGAGATTACGCAGCCCCTTAATCGAGTTGTCCGAGAACTTACGGCTCGTGCCGGAGTTGTCGTTAACGGTCGCAGGGATAGCGACAGCGGCGTCGGCCGAGTCGAGGGTGCTCTGGATCGGCAAAGCCACCTGCGTCGGCTTAAGGGCTGCGACAGCACTGATCTCGGCCGTCGAGTAGAGGGACCGGTCAGTGGTGCCCCACCCTCCGGGGAGCCACGCCATGATCGGGAGGCTGTCATCCTTGGCGGGAGGCGGAGTCGGAGGAGCTGCGGGCGCGGCTGGGATGACCGGCCCCTGAGCCTTGGCCCACGACGCCAGGGACGCCACCGCGTCGCCGATACGCTTCGCGGCAGCCGCACCGAAGGCGGCGGCCCCCATCTTCGTGGGGTGCGTCTCGTCGCTCAGCAGGAGGGTGTCCCTGGTGCCGTCGCCCTTCGGAGCCCCCGCGTGTCCGGTCCCGGACAGGACGTCCGACACCTGGACGACGGGGGCGTTCGCCGAGAGTGGGGTCTCGCCTGAACCGGGGACCCAGGCCCGAGTCACACGGTAGGCGACGCCGTTGTAGACGACTACGTCGCCGGTGGCGCACACCCGACCATCGCGCCACGGCGCCGCCTGCGTGTCAGCGACACCGAGCCAGTCGACGAAGGCGATGCCGCTCGCGAGGCCGCCGCTGGCGATCACGCCGGCCTTCGTCGCCATGACGTTGACGTGGGCGGAGCGGGACTGGAGGCGCACCACCGACGACGGCTGCGGGCCGAGCACCACAATCGGCACGTTGGGGAGCTTGGCGCGGACCTTGGAGATGAAGGACTTCACGGCTTCAGTGATCGCCGAGCCGGTAGCGTCGCCGTTGTCGATCACCTTGTCCGCGTTCAGGGACCCGATGGTCACGATCAGATTCGGGGCCGCGGCGCAGACGGCGTTGACGCGGGCGTCCACCTCGAAACCGTCGCGGCCCGAGGCAGAGTAGCCGAAACCGGAGCCGTCGACCGCGCTGAACACCGGGACACAGCCCAGCGCGCGTGATACGACGGACGGCAGGTTGAAGCCCTGCCCCATGGTGCTCTCGGTGCTCCAGGAGTCGCCGAAGAATCCGACCGTGGGGGCGGGCTGGCCAGAGCGGAGCGGGAGCACAGCGAGCGATCCGATGCCGCCGCCCGACTGCCCCGGGGAGAATGCCGGGCCACCTCCAGGGGCCGCTGAGGCTCTAGAAGATGATGCTGACAGCAACTGTGTAACGCCGGACGACGTAGCCGTGTCAGTGCGCTCGACGGTGCCGCCGACGACAGCCCCCTCTGCGCCCCACGCACCCCAACCCTCGTCGTCCCAGGAGAGTGTGACGCTACCGGGCGTTGCGAACTGCGCACTTGTGGCGTCCGGCATATTGTCTACCCTGGGGGCCCCATAGGGAGGCAGGATGGGGCTTACCTGAACCCAGCCGGGGGCCGGGGCTGCGAAGGTGATTGATCTAGATGTCATATGCCCATGTTACCTAGGATGTGCTTGCTGACGGGGGTGCGAGGACGCCGCCCACTGCTCAGGTGGACGGCGTCTCGAAGATGTTGTCTGTATCATCCATACAGACAGGCTACCAGGTCACCAGAGGCGGCCGGACCCGGCGCGGGAGTTGTTCAGAGCGCGCTGGAGCGCCCCAATCGTGGCGGTGCCGGGCTCGCCGTCGACCCAGTCAGTGAAGCCCCAGCCCGCGGGCAGGTACTCCTTGTGCCAGGCGATGATGAGGAACTGGAGCGTGCGCCAGGATGCGGGGCCCAGGATGCCGTCCTCGTCCAGGCGCGGGGCGCCGTTAAGCGCGATCTGCGAGTCACCCGGTACAGCGGAGTTCAGGAACACCTGGAGCTTCTCGACGGCGGGACTGCCGTCCTCGTCCAGAACACCATCAATGGTGGTCCCCATGACCTGCTGGAGGCGGGCAATCGTGGCGGGGCCGAAGACGCCGTTGGGCGTGAGCTCGCTCTGGCCGTCGCTCTTGTTCTTCTTGCCGGTGTAGGGCTTGACCTCCTTCGGCGGCGCGGGGGACACCGAGGCGCTGAAGCCGGCGCCATTGGCCAGCTCGGCCAGGTGCGAGTACCAGCGGCCGGGGCAGTCGGTGCTCATCCAGTCGCGGTGACCCACGACCGGGATGTTGCCGTGCTCGGCGCGGATGGCCTTGATGAGGCCGATCACGGTCTGCACGTCGCCGGCCGACATCTCAGGGCGGCACTCAATACCGATGGAGCGCGGGTTGCCTCCGGGGCCAGCGTGCCAGGCGCGGTCGTAGTCGTGGACCAGCTGAGTCACTCGGCCGGCCGAGGCGACGTAGTGGGCGCTGGAGTTGCCGTCGTCCCGGCAGAGGTAGTTCACCACGTTCTGGTGCGACTGCCCGTCGTCACCCCAGTGGTGGATGGTGATGGAGTCCACGTCGCCGTAGGGGCGGCCGCTGGAGTAGTTGGGGGACCACTGGACGTCGGTCACCGCAGCGTTGGTCATAGTTCCTCCTGTTAGTAGGTGCTACAAGCGTATCGGTCAGTAGTGGGACTTCATCCGGTAGACGTCCCCAGTGGGCGCAAGCCACAGTGACTCCCCAGGTGAGCCCTCGTCAGGCGGGTACTGACCGCCCCACATGGCCCCCGCGAGCCGCTCCTGTGCCTCGCGCATCGCCCGGAGGTCCGCATCGACGGCGGCCTTAGCGCCATCGATGAGCTCCTTGGACCCCTGCAGCCTCTTCACCAGCTCCTCGGTGTCGATCGCCGTCGCGATGGTGGCGGTCCGCCCCTGCGACCACGGGCCCGCAGCCCCGTTCTGGGCTAGGAGCCTGACCCTGAGGGTGTATCTCAGCCCCTCCGTCTTGGGCACCTGGATGTTGAGGACGCCCTTGCTGAAGGTCCCGTCCGGAGTCCACCCGCCTTCGGGCTCCGTGGCGGTCGAGAGGACCATGGAGTACTGCCACCTGTCGACCCACCACGGGATAGGGTTCGCGCGGTTATCCCGAGGAACGAAGTCGATCGTGGCGACACCCATCTTGGATGTCAGGTACGGGCGCGCCGCAGTGGGCGTGGGCGGCTGCTCCCACTCAAGCAGCAGCATCTGTCCATTGTCGTCCCAGTCACTGGGGATGCGCTGATCCGTCCTGGCCTGGACCCAGAACAGGTACCGCTGCCCGATCTCGGCCTCCCCCCAGGAGATGCGGTTAGTAGTGGCGAGAAGCTGGGTCTGCTCGGTCCACTCCTTGACGCCGTTGACGTCATAGTTGCGGACACGGGCCACGCGCACCGTGTACTCGACAATCTTGTCCTTGAGCTCGGCGCCGCTCGCGTCAAGCTTCGGCACCGGCCAGTTAAGCTCAACGAGCGTCGTCAGGCCAGTGCCCGTGTCCGTGACGGTGCCCTTGACCTCAAGGGTGCTGGCCTTGATTGTGGCGGGCTTCTGCGGCACCTTGTTCTGAGACGAGCGGGACCGCACAGGCTCCGCCGTCGAGGTGGCCGCGGTGCCTGTGGACTGCTTGGTGGCTGCCACAGACTGGGCCAGGCGAGTCTGCGCGTCCGCGATGCGGGTTCCGAAGATAGTCGACCCCGAGCACACGCCGCCTGAGTAGTCGACCTGCACCTGCACGGCCCTTAGCCACTGGTCCTTGCCGGCGGCGTGCTCCACCCAGAACCAGTCCCCGACGTTGTAGTCGAGCCATGGCAGGAGGGCCCCGGGCTGGGACGCCTCCCAGTCGCGGACAATCTCCTCCTTGGGCTTGGACCGGTCCAGCAGGGCCTCCTGTGCAGCAAGCTCTGCCGTGCCCTGCGAGTCGACCCAGTTAGCCTCGAGGGAGATCTCCCGCCCCTCGCGCGGGTCGAAATTCGGGTCCGTGGGGACCTTCACCTTGTACCTGGCGCCGCCCTTGCCGAGGACGTGCACCGCGGTGGCGATGTCTGCCCAGGACAGGGAGTTGGTTCCGCCGCTGGAGCGTCCAGCGGGCCAGCGCTTGGGGTGGAGGGACTCGAACGGCTGACTCGGTGGGGGCGCCAGCACGAGCTCCCGGCCCTCCCATCGTGGGAGGATGGCCCCGATCTTCTGGAAGCCCTCGAGCATAGACCAGAGAGTGGCGGTCCACTTCACCTCCATGCCCATGACGCTGGGGAACTTCTTCCAGGCCGCGCCATTGGCGTCCGCTGTGGGCGCGCCCCGGAAGGAGAGCCCGCTCCCCCACCCGCGGGCCCGGGCCTTGATCCAGGTCTGGATGAACAGGTCCGCAGGCACGTCGGTGGTGGAGCTCCCCTGTGCGGGCTTGTTGGGATCCTTGCGCAGCCGGAAGTTCTCCTCCCACACAAGGGCCTGCTTGAGGCGTGCGCTGATGTGCACGCAGTCGACGGTGCGTGCCTTGGTCCCGTCGGACAGGAGGTTCCACGTCGTCTTGCGAATGAGGAAGCGCCCGCCAGGGGGCTCGGTCCAGGTGCGCCCGCCGTCGTGGGACACCTCAACGGCGATCTCGTTCTCCTCCTCAAGCGCCGGGGTCGGCGTCTCAGCATGCGTGAGCTTCAGCGTCGGCACCCCGGACACGGAGGTAGTCAGCGTGATCTTCGTGGCCTTGTGGAGCACCCCGATGCGGTCGCCGCCGTACGCGCCGTACGCGACCGCGCGGAGCATCATCCTCGGCTGTCCTGAGCGCGCCATCAGTACGCCCCCTTCCACCACAGGAGTGCTGATCCCCCGACTACCTCAACCACGCCGTCGCCGTCGGAGCGCTGAGCCAGCCGGAACCCGCCGGGCGTTATCGACAACGTCGGGGTGGACCGCTCGGCCCGGGGCATGCGGCTGACGTCGTCCTCCCCAGCGGTCTGCTCCTTGCCCGTGGGAATGTTGCGGACATCCCAGTTCTCCGTGTCGACCAGGAGCCAGGAGGTGCTGGGCACCCGCCCGACAGACATGGCGGACGGGCCGATAGTGTCGCGCACCGTTACGGTGCCCCCGTCCGTGTCCGCCTTCACCGCGATGGCGGGCACCAGAGCGTCCTTCCCCGTGATGATCGGGAAGGACTTCCGCTTGTTGGTCCCCACGTCGACCTTTTCTGGGACCTTCTTGCGCCACTCGCCATCGACGGCCTCGACCGTGAAGGAGACCAGCAGGTCCCCGTCCACACCGTGCTCCTTCACCGAGACCGACGAGGACACTCGCACGTCGGCCTCCAGGGTCTCGTCCCCGGAAGCACGTGTCCACGCCATGAGGTGGAGGGACCTGGCGCCCGTGATCGCCCGGAGGGTGCGCAACCCGATGGTCTGGTGAGCCGCCGGAATGAGGATCTCTAGCTTCACCGTGGACACCCCGGCGGCAATCGGCGCGATCGGGAGAACGCCGTTGCGGTGAGGAATTTTGGCACTGGGGGAGACCATTGAGCCCCACTGCGGAAGCTCGGTCTTGGATGTTAGTCGCCAGCGTCCTGCTGGTTCATCCAGCGGGATGCCGTCGATTGCGTATGAGTCGTGGGCCATGGACCCAGTCTACTTAGGAGAGCGCCAGTGCGATGCCCTGCGCGACGTCGCTCCGTGTCTTCCAGTCCTCCTGCTTCTGCGGGTAGTGGTTCGTGATGTTGATCGTGGGCTGCACGCCGCTAGGCGCCGCTGCACCCTGCTCGACGTCGGGACTGAACCCGCGGCTCACCTTCCAGGCCGTCCGGGCCGCCGGGTCCTCGAAGCCGACCTTGATGCCGTTGGTGATGTCCCGCATCGTCCGCTCGAGCTCGGGCATAGCGCCCCGCAGACCTGTCTGGAGGCCGTCCATGATCCAGCCGCCGGCGGGCACGAGGAGTCGGAGGTCGTAAGCCCTCGGCCCCTTGTGGTCCTTGATCCAGTCACCGATCCCGCCGACCCAGTCCTGGACGTTGGTGAACGCCTGCTTGAGGCCGTTCAGGAAGCCGTTGATGATGTTCTTACCCGCATCGAGGAGCCAGCTCCCCGCGTTGGAGAAGAAGTCCTTGATCTTGCCCGGGAGCTCCTTGAACCAGTTCAGCATGTTGTTGGCCTCATTCTTGGCCTCGTTGTACATGGCCGTTACCGCGGACGTGACGAGGCTCTTGATGTTGTTCCACGCTGAGGACCACAGCCCAGGGATCGAGTTCCACAGGTTTACCAGGAAGTTGATTATGTTGTTCCCGATGTTGGACGCGGTGTTGAGAAGGCCGTTCCAGATGCCCGAGAAGAAGGACGTGATGCCATTCCAGATGGAGTTCCAGATGGCGGGGAGGTTGTTCCACAGGTTCACTGCGAAGTTAACGACCGAGGATCCCACGGACTTCACCGTGTTGACCAGCCCGTTCCAGGTATTCGAGATGAAGGACGTGATCCCAGTCCACACCGCGTTCCAGATAGCTGGCAGGTCGTTCCACAGCTCCTTGAGGAACGTGAGGGCGAGCTGCGGGATGCCGATGATGACAAACAGGAGCCCCGACAGGGACATGATGAGTATCTGTTTGATGCCCTCCCAGGCCATGGACCACAGGGCCCCCAGGCCGTCCCAGATGGTCCCGAGGCCAGACATGATCATGCTCGGGATGTTCGTGATGAACTCGACAAGCCCGTCCCACATCTGCTGGAAAAACGTGGTGATCGAGTCCCAAATGCCCGACAGGAAATTCATGATCGCATCTGGGATCCCCATGATAAACGTGGTGACACCGTCCCAGATTCCTGAGAAGAAGCCGGAGATCCAGTCCCAAGCCACCTGCCACGCTGCGACAATGGCATCCCACGCGCCCACGAGGACCGGCCACACCGAGTCCCAGTTAAGCACCAGTAGCGCGATGGCGGCGACTATGGCCCCGATTCCGACGATGATCCAGGTAATAGGCGATGCCAGCAAGGCGCTATTCATTGCCCACTGGGCTGCCGCGGCCACAAAGATGGCGGCAGACAGGATGCCTAGAGCCACCGCCAGTCCCTGGACGAGCTGCGGGTTCTCGCTGACCCAGGCCATGAAGGTTTCCAGCTTGGGTGTCAGCCAGTCGAGCGCCGTCGCAACCCCGTCAAACACAGTGGTGGCGAGCGGTTGCAGCGCAACCTTCACCTTGTTCACAGCGATCTGGAACTTCTCGGGCCCGTCGGCCGTCTCCGCCTGAACCCCCAAGATGGTGTCTCCTGTGGCCCCGATGGAGTCGCGCAGGGTGCTGAGGTCGAACGCCCCCGCCTGCAACGCCTCGAGGAACTGCGGGGCCCCCTTGGTGCCGAAGATCTTGCCCGCCTGGGTGAGCGCTGCGGCTTGGTCTCCGGACTTGACGAGGTTGTCGATCTCCCCGATGACTCGGGTGAAGGCGTCCTTTGGGGCCTCCCCGTCCTTGGCAAGGGAGACCATCCCCTTGCCCATGGCGGAGATGGTGGCCGTGGAGTTGAGACCTGCCTTGTCGAGAAGGCCGACCATGGACGCGACGTCCTCGATGTCGAAGCCCATGTTGCCCAGCGTTGGGGCCGCCTTGGCCGAGGACTCAGCGAGGGTGTTGATTGACACCCCGGTGGCCTGGCTGACGCGGAATAGCTCGTCCATGACTTCGGAAGTCTCGCTGGCCGGGATGGCGAAGGCGGACATCGCGGAGGAGAGCTTGTTGATGTCAAGCTTCTCCCCAAAGAGGTCTCCGGCGGCGATGACCTGCTCCGCCACGGTCTCGAGCTCATCCCCGGTGAGGCCGAGGCGGGTGTTGAGGTCTGCGACTGTCTGGCCCGCGTCCTCGAACGTGGTGGGCACAGTCGTGGCGACCTTCTGTGCGCTCTTCTCCAGGCTCTCCAGGGCCTCGCCCGTGGCTCCGGTCCCGGCGCGGATGGTGTCCGACATGTCATCGAACTCGGCCCCGATGTCGTACAGCGCCTTGCCGACCCCGATCGCTGCGGTTCCGAGGGCCGCAGCGATCAACGTGGGGTTGATGGCGCCCTGCAACTTCTCGCCGAAGAGGCTGCCGAACTTGGACCCGCCCTCGGCACCGCCCTCGCCAATGGCTTCGCCGGCTGACACCCCCGCAGATTTACCCGCCCCTGCGGCTGCCGGAAGGAGTATGTCAGTGATCTGCTTCTCGGCGCCGGGGGATGCGGCGATCAGTTCGTAGTACGCGGTCGCGAGCTTGGGCCCGTCAGCCATCAAGGTCCTCCGGAAGGTTCAGGATGCGTCGCATCTCTTCAATCGTAGTGCCCTCGCCGTACGGCGAGGCGTTGTCAGCCTCGGACTCGGGCGGGCGGATCAGGCTTGTAACGGGCATGTACTCCGGGGGGTCCACACGCTTGTCTCCGGCGGTCTGCCACGACAGGATGCGCAGGAGGTGCACAACGAGCGACTGCATGTGTTCGTTGGGCGACCAGGCGCCCCGAGCTATAGCCAGGCAGGACCCCGGTTGTGGACAGGTGAGGTACGCCTTTAGATCCTGCCAGGAGAGGCGGCCGCTCCACACGTCGTCGAGCGACCGCCCCGTCCTGAGCAAATCGGACCTCACCGCACTCTCATAGCGGTAGGCCTCCGTCAGGAGGCCGAGGATTCCCCCACTGAGGTGCCCGACGCCTCACCCCAAGCGGCGATGATCGCCTCCAGCTGGTCGCTGGACACCGCGTCGGTCAGGCCGGGGCAGTAGTCCTCGATAGTCTCGAACTGGATGGACTCAGCCTCGAGGCGCGCGAGCGCCTGAGCGTCCTCGGAGGCGTTCTCGTCCTTCAGGCGACGAGAGACCTCGGTGAGACGTCGGCGGTAGGACGCCTTGATGTGCTTCAGGAGGGGCAGGGATCGATCCTCCTTCTCGCCGGGGATGCGGAAGACAAAGCGGTTCTCAGCCTTGTCTGCCTTAGCTCCGGGCACAAGGAAGGCGCCTGCTGCGGGCTTACTCATTGGGTTATCCTCTCGGTTGGGTTGCGGTATGTCAGTTCTTCACCCAGAACTCGCGGTAGAAACAGCCGTCTACCGGGAACAGGTCAAGCTTCAGGGTGTTGGACATGATGTCCTTGCCGTTCATCTCGACGTCGCCATCGATGACGGCCTGTGCATCATCGTAGACAATGGTGCCACGGGCCACGTCAGTGTTGACGACAACCACAATGCCGCGGTGCGGAGGGATCTCGTTGAGCTTGCCCTTGATTGTGATGTTCTTGCCGTTCTTCTCGACGTTGGCGTCGCCGTAGACGAGCTTGTGGCCGGTCACGTTCAGGTACTCAGCGACGGGGATCTCCACCGAGGCCTCGGCGCCTTCGCGAGTGGACAGGATGACGTCGCCGCCCCAGGCCTTCACCTTCGATGTGGAGTTGGAGATCGACCGCTTCGGGCCTGCGTCCGTGAGGTAGCCGATCGCCTCGAGCGTTACGCCGGTTGGAGCGTTGGCGAGGTCGACGTGGGCGGTGATCTTCTTGGCGTCCTCGGTGGTGCACACAAACACACCGCCGATAACGGACATTGGCTTCGGGGCGATGACGTTTGAGGCGTCGCTCTTGCCGTTGACGGGCATTCAGTCCTCCTTGTTGTGCGGGGTCCCCGCACCTCGGGCGGGCTTGGTCCTAGTCTACGTCGACGCGCTCGGACTCCGTGGTGACCTCACACTGCACCGAGTACCGATGCAGGTGCGGGTAGTCCGGGTGCGGGTTGTCGTAGGGCCCGCTCTGCACGCGGCCCGAGTGCCACTCCTGACGGTCGAGCGCGACGACAGCGGCAGCGGTCGCCGCGAGGCGCTGCGCTGCAGGCCCGTCAGCCGCGTAGCAGTGCATCAGCACCACGGACACCGAGGACACCATGCTCTTGGGGTAGCCCCCGGCCACGTACACGTGGATCGTGTTCCCAGCCCCTGGATCCTTGGGCAGAATGGTCGAGACCGAGACCGGGGCGCCCACGGTTTTGGGACACTCTGTGCGGAGCGCGGCGATGAGGGGCGGCAGCGCGTCCTTAGGGAGCATCAGCTGCGGCATAGTCAGCCCCCAAGTACCGCTCGCGTGAGAACGTCGTCTCTGGCCTGGGCCCGCCGCCCCTTGAAGGTGGCGGTCTTGACGACGCCGCGGGCGCGGGTGGCGTTGGGCTTCGACTCGTACTCAAAGGGCTCTTCCGAGGCATCGGGCTGCCCGCCTCGCACCGAGTCCCCCTCAGTCTGCTCCGCCATCGCGCACGCGCTCGCTGCGAACCCCTCGCCCAGCGCGTCTATCTCGGACTGGAACGACTTTCGCAGCTCGTTGAACCCGTCGTAGTGGAACTCGATCTTGACTGACCCCATCAGCCCTCCCAGCGTCGTAGGTTGAGCACCGCAGCGTCGGGCGTAAGCCCCGCTCCGGTCATGATTCGGACCGGCCCGACGAGCCGGTATGCCTGCCCGCGCCACTCGATGCGTGCGTGCTTCGTCAGTGAGGCTACAGCAGCAGAGTCCACATAGGCGACCTGATCCCAAGACTCCCCCTCCCGATGGGAGTTGTCCTCGCCCGTAGGGCCCGCCTGGACATCGACTCCGTCGATTCGGCGAGATGCGGCCGCGGGGTACGTCCTCCTTGGGGCGCCGTGGGCGTCCTCGGTCTCTACCGGCTCGGTGACTGTGAGGGTCTCCGCGCCAAACAGCGTCGACCACACGCTCATAGGACGCCCTGCCCGTCGAGACGATGGCGCTCAACCGCTTCGGTCCACCGCTGTGTGGTGCCCACCGTGGACGCTGTGCCGAAGGTGATAGACCGGACCCCCTGGCTGATCTGCTGTACGCCCGGCGTTGCGAGGGTGGCATAGATGCTGGCTGCCTGCTCCGCCACCGCGTCCGCCACGTCCTCGGGGACTTCGTCGCTACCCGCGGTGTACGTAACCTCGATGGTTCCTAGTTCGGTGCCCCAGCCCCCGTGCCGGCGAAGGGCGCCTGTGCGCGGGGAGTAGATGAGGTGCTCCAGCTGGATCCCGCCCAGCTTGACGGTAAGGGAGGCGATGCCCTTGACCGGCAGAAGCAGCGTCTCCCCCGCGGGCGGATCCAGGATCAGGGTCTTGGTTTCCTTGGTGACGTTGTGGCCAACGGCGGAACGAAAACGGGAGCTCGCGCGATCGACGGCGTAGATCAGGTTCGGATCTTGTTCCGACTTGCCAAGCGATCGCGCGAGCGCGGCGATAGAGCAGAGGTATGCGGCCATATGCTCAGTCTACGAGCACCCTCACCCCCTCAGCGTCGAGGATTCGGGCCAACGACCCGGCCAGGGGCCCAGAGATGCTGAGGCCGTTGTAGTCGCCGTAGATGGTCGCGCAGTGAAAGTCTTCGCCGCCGGTTCGGGGGATGCAGACGTTCAGTGTGTTGGCGATCGGGCACGCAGATACGTAGCCACAGCGCATGAGTGCCTCACGGGCTTCGACGAGGCGGTCGCACACGTCCTCTGTACGCCTGCGCAGCCCTGCGTAGGGGATGACGTCTCTGTGGTCTTGGCCCGGCATCAGGGGGTACGGCGCCTCTCCGATGACCTCGATTCCTTGGCGGGCGACTCTGGTGGTCACGATGGCGATCGAGCCGTCACTGAATATGTTGTATCTGGTGGTCTGCATGGTGCGCCTCCTTAGGCGAATGACGGGGCTTCTGCGGCCGGACCGATGATGGCCTCCTTAGGGCCGAGGTCCCCGGGGTGGGCGGGGGTGTCGGTGACTGAGTACCCGTCCTGCCGGATCAGCAGCTCACTGTCGGACGGGGTCTGCCCCACTCGGTAGAGGTACAGGCCCGCGAGAACGGCGGACAGGATGAGGGACACGATCGCGACCCACGTGGCGACTGACTGGATTCGGTTCATGGCCTTGGCCCCTTCTCGGTAGTTGGTGTGCCACCACATTAGGGCGCCGGATGTTCTGTTGTCAAGTGTGGCGCAAAGCACGAGGCCCCCGGGACTCTCTCTCTGAGTCAACCGGGGGCCTCGGCGTAGCACTGCGTCAGGCGATGGTCGCGACGCAGACGTCCTTGCGGCGGCGGAAGACGCCGAGGAACCGGGCCTTACCGCGCAACAGAGCGAGGCCGCGCAGCGGGTAGTCGCTGTGCTGGTTGAAGACCTGAGCGACGTACTGCTCACGCCAGTACAGCTCGTACGCCTTCAGGTCGCCGACGAGGGCGGTGCCCTTGGTGACCGCGGTGGAGGCCACGATCGGGCGGCGCCACACCGAGTCGTTGCCGGAGCCGAACGGGCCGGCGCCGAGGTAGCGGTCGTTCTTGTCGGTGAGCAGGTCCAGGGCCTCGAGGTCCTCGGGGTTCACGACGATGGTCGCGTTCTGGGCGGAGTTGCCCAGTGAGGTGAGAGCCTTGCGGATCGTGGCCGGGATGTCGACCTTGGTGCCTGCGGTGACCTTGGCCTGGGTGCGGACGCCGGGCGCGCCGATGACGCCGCGGGGGCGGTCAGCGGTGCCAGTGCCAGACACAACCTCGGTCTCGACCTTCTGCATGGTCATGGCGAGGACGACCTCACCCACCAGGGTCTCCATGAGGGAGTCGTCCGCCATCTCGTCGTCAGTCACGGGGAGTGCCTCGCCGACGGTGGACGTGGTGGCGGTGTCCGCCCGAGTCGCGACGGTCGCCATCGGGAACACACCGTCCGCGGGGGTGGTGCCGGTGTCGTTCTTGGCCTCGGACACGATGGCCGGGCCGGGGGTGACGGCAGTCAGAGCGCGGTACGGGATGACCGCGGCGCTCGTGGTGGAGGTGGTGATCGCGGCCAGCAGCGGGCCGTACTGGGCACGGACCTCGTCGTCGATCGGGGAGCCGAGGTGGAAAGCGCTGCCTCCGGTGGTGGCCGTGCCGCGGTCGAGGGCTGCAGCCTTGCCGACCATGTCCGGGACGAGACCCCGCACCAGCAGGTCGACGGAGTCGGTAGCGCTGGAGAAGCCCATGGGGTGCGACTTCTTAAACGCCTGCCACTCAGGGGAGGTGATGAAGCGCTTGCCGATGGTGAGGCCGGAGGCGTCAACAACGGAGTCCACAGCTCGGGCAGCCCGGGGGGCACGCTCGGCAATGGCGGCCAGCTTGTCGGAAGCGGCCTTGCGGGCGGCCGCCTGGGCGTCCATCTTGGCGACGGAGTCGACGATCTCGTCAACTCGGGCGAGGTCGGCCTCAGTCAGCTCGCTCTTAGCGCGCAGCTCGCCTGCCTCCTGAAGCAGCTCATCACGAGTGCTCATACGGTGCATTCCTTTCGGTGGTCAGAGGCCCAAGAGGGCCAGCCGGGCACGGGCGGTCCGCTGCGCGGCATCATCAGTCCTAGGGGTGTCCTGGGACTTCAGTTTGGCGAGGGGGTTCGCGCCGCGCAGGCACGGCCCGGCCTCCCACAGGTCCAGTTTAGTGAGGTGGCGGATTTCGCCCTCCTCGCCCTTCTCCACGGTGTAGTCCTCAACGACCGCTGAGTACGAGAAGTCCGTGATGGCGCCCACCTCAAGCAGCTCCGCTACAGAGCGGCCAATCTCGGTGTCGAGCGCCTTCCACTCCAGCAGAAGCCCCTCGTCGGTCTCCTCAGCCCTCGTCGAGTAGCCCACGATGTCGGAGGTGCCGTATCCGTGGCTCCACATGATCGGGACCGTGGGACGCGCGGCAAGCGCCTCGGTGAAGGCGCCCTTGTCGGTCACCTCGCCGTCGGCGTCCACGTTGCCGAAGACGGCGACGAGGGCGGTGAAGATGCCGGGCTCTGACTTGCGCTTCGGCTTCTCGTCCTCGGGCTTCTCGTCCTCGGGCTTCTCGTCCTCGGGCTTCTCGTCCTCGGGCTTATCGTCCTCGGGCTTCTCGTCCTCGGGCTTATCGTCCTCGGGCTTCTCGTCCTCCCGACGTCGGCTGGCCGCGGCCTTGCTTGTACCCACGGTGATACAAGCGCGGGCGTGCTTCTGAACGGTTCGCTTCATGGTCTAAGCCTACGGGTCACCACACGTATGCGATATCGCAGTTGCAGCCCACGATGTCGTCGGCGTCCCCACCGCCCCAGTCGTGGGGCCAGCGCATGCCGTTGGAGAATGTGTCGTCCATGTCGACCGTCTCGCCGTCCATCGCAGCGTGATCCGCTCGTGGGTGGCTCGAACCGTTGTGGACCCACATCTTCCGGATGGCGCCGGAGCGCCGGGCCCCCTCCTGGGACCCGAAGCCCGTGGCATCCTTCGTCGACGCGTCCGCCCACAGCCCGAGGCGGTCCTCGGAGAGGATGTCCTCGATGGTCTCTCGGGCCCTGTCCTGCGCTGCGTCGTCGGAGGCTGCAGCGCCGAGAAGGCGCATCGCAGCGTCAACGGCGGCACCCGCCTTGCCCTCCGCCATCTGCCGGATGTAGTTGCGGATCGCGCCACGCCCGATGGTCCCGGACCCGGTGCCGGACCGAAGGATCACCAGGTTGGCCGCATCTACGGCCTGCTCGGCCAGGAACGGCTCGATGCGGTCGGCGAGGGACTCGACGGCGGATTCGCTCAAGCCCTCACGCTGGAGCTCATCGACGTAGGCGCGGCGCATCCGCTCCAGAATCGAAGGCGACGGTCTTGAAGTTACGGCCTTCAAGACCATTCGGGCTTTTGGGGCCTGAGACTTCCCCTCCTCGGCTGCCTCGTCCTGCTGGCGATGGTCGAGCTGGTTCGTGTCCGACCCATCGAGGTTCTGCGAGCCAGAGTCTGTGGGGCTCGCCTGCCCGCCCTGGATCACGTTCAGCGGGACGATGAGCTCCTCCGTGCCCTCCAGATACGGCAGGTCTAGGCGCTCACGCGCCTCGGCGCGGGTCATCACGGGGCCGCCGGTGGCGGACTGGAGTGCCTGAACGCGCTCGAGCAGCGTGCCGTCCTGAGCCTCGGTGCGGTCGAGCACGCCGTAGACGGAGGTGTCGCCACCGGCGAGTGCAGGGACGATCTCGGCGTTCAGCGCGTCCTCGATGCGGCCGATGAGCGGCCCTAGCACGCGGGTGTACAGGTCCCGTCTCAGGGCGGCGTACCCGCCGTAGTTGGCCTCGCGCATGCCCAGCAGCTCCGGCGGGACTCCGAAGTAGCCGGCGACCTCGATGTCGGTCAGGGTGCGGACGCTCGACGCGCTGGAGAGGTCCGGCTGCACCTGTGGCGCGCTCTCCAGCCTCATACCATCCTCCATCACCGGGATGGAGCCGCCCGACGTCGAGGACTTGAAGTCGGCCATGGCCTGGAGGAAGCGCTCGCGCTTCTCGTCAGACCAACGCGGCGCGTCCTTGGGGCGGGTCACCTGAGCGGCCACGCGCGGGACGTCGGTCCACATGCGGCGGCGCCACCCCTCGGCTTCACTGAGCTCGGACAGCAGGGATCGCAGCGTGCGCACCGGCGCCACGGCTCCCGTGCCGTCCGGGTCCCAGCCGTGCATGAGCGCCACAGGGAGGTCTGACAAGCTGATGGTTTCCCCGCCGGCGACGGTGGCTACGTCGTTCACCCGGCCGAAAACATCCGTGCTGAGCATGAGCAGCGAGGCGGGGACGCGGACGATCTCCTCGTTGACCAGCACCGCGCAGGCTGAGCCGTACAGCAGCCAGTCGAGAGCGAGACCTGTCACAAGGTCTGCAGAAGATGTGAACCGTGTGGGCCTGCGCACAAGAAGTTCAGCCGGTGAGTCGTAAAGCCGCTCCCGGCCGCCGTCCTCAGCGCGGTAGACACGCCACGGGAGTGCAGCGACCGTGCTCGCCATGAACGTTACGACCTTGCGCACGCTCGGCTGCGACTCCCACACGCTGCGGATGCTCACGCCAGTAGTGGCCCCGGCCATCGCGGAGCGCCCCCGCACGCTTCGGAGCGTGATCGGGGGGTCCGCGACGGTCAGGCGGGTAAGCGCCCCGCCTCTCGCCGTCAACGCCATCAGTCGTTCTCCTCCTCCGGCGCGATGGCGATTGCCAGCACGCTCCTCCAAGGCACCCACATGGTCAGCGCCTCCCCATCCAGCTCAGCCTCCAACCGGAGCACGCGCTTAACGCGCCACAAAATGAGACTTATCGGTCGGATTCTGACTGACAACTGAGTGTCATCAGTCAGCGCTACGGTCATGCGGGTTGGTGTCATGGGTCAATCCTACGGTGACTCACACCAGGAAGCCGGCGCCATGCTCCTCGCTGGCCTCCTGGGCCTCCTTCTCGGCGTCGAAGATCATCGCCTGGCTCATCGCCGTCACCAGCGCAGCCACGAGGTCGATCTTCTCTCCGGACTTCGCCTTGTCGGGCTTCACATTTCCGGATGGGTCGCGCGCCACGGCGAGGTTGTCGACGCACCAGTCGGCGATCGGGTTGTCGTGGCCTAGGTCCCGCATGTAGACCAGCGCCTTCATCCGCTTCAGCGGGGCGCTCATCGACGCGTAGCCCTGCCGGACCTTGACCATGGGCAGGCCCTGGCCGTAGAGCGACGTCGAGAGCTGGGTGGCCGACCACGGGTCGAAGCCGATCGCCTCGACGCGCATCTCGCGGTCGTCCTCCTCGATGCGGCGCTGCACGACGTCGTAGTCCAGGACGTCACCGGGCGTGAGCTCTAGCAGGCCCTGCTCCACCCACCTTGATGCGGCACCAAGCGTGCGCTTGTCCAGTGCCCTGAGGTTCTCCTCCGGGGTCCAGGTGCGCCACACAGCCGACCACAGCGGGGTCCCCTTAGGGTCGCCTGGCTGCCGCGGGGTGAGCCAGCACAGCGCCGCGAGGTCCGAGACGCTGGCGAGGTCCAGGCCGCCCACGACCGGGCGCCCTGCGAGGTCCTGGAGCGTCCTGAAGGGCGTAGGGGCGCTTCTGTCCCACTTGGGTAGGTCGATGTACCGGGCCGACTGCTTCAGGCGCCTGTTGAGCCTTAGACGCTCGAATGCGGCCCGCTCCTCGGGGCCGGTCTTGGCCTCCTCGGCCGCAGCGCGCATCGACTCGCGCGTGGGTGAGACGCCATAGCCGGGGTTCGCCCGTTTCCACGTCTCCTCATCGAACGGGTCGGCACCCCTCGGTGCGGCGAAGATCACCACGTAGCGCCTAGACGGCTCACCCCGGCAGTCGCTCTCTGCCCTCGATCGGCGGACCGCGTACGGCGTCATGGTGCCGCCAGCGTCCGCCGTAGTGATGACGAAGCCGAGCGGCTGACGGCGAGCGCCGGTGCCGGTCTCGAGCGACTGAATGAGGTCGAGATCCTTGTGGACGTGCATCTCATCGGCCAGGTAGCCGTGCGGGTTCGTCCCCTGGAGTGTGTCGCCTACGCTCGCGACAGGCTTGATGACCGCGCCGTCGGCCGCGCGGATGATCTTCGACTTCCAGGCGCGCACGCCGGCGTCCGCCATCTGCGGTGACGCACCGACCGCGAGCGCGATCGGGTCGTAAGCGAGCCGGGCCTGGTCCTTCGAACCGGCGGCGAGGAGAACCTGCGCGCCACCCTCGCCGTCTGCGAAGGCCAGGTAGACCATGATTGCGGCGCTCAGGGTCGTCTTGCCGTTCTTGCGGGGGACCTCGACCCAGGCGTCGCGGTACCAACGGACTGTCTTACCGTCGGCGTCCTCGACCACCCACCCGAAGATGGGCGCCAGGACGTAGGCCACCTGCCACGGGGACGGCTCCAGCGGCTTGCCAGCCCACTCGCCCTGCGTGTGCCGCAGCGCCCGCAGCGCGGCGATCACGCGGTCAACGCGAGCGGGGTCGAAGCGGGCGCCCTGCTCCTCGCCGGGCTCGGGCGTGCGCCACAGGGGCTTCGTCCACTCGGGGATCCTGTAGCCGCGGCTCTCGCAGTACCAGCGGACCTCCGGCGAGAGGCCATGGGCGCGAGCGCGGTCTGAAGTTGTAACGGCCGGCATAGGCTCAGGCTAGACGGCGAACGGGTTGCCAGCCTTCGCCTTCACAGACTCCGGCGCATCCATCGCAGCACGGGCCACGAACGTCAAGCCCATCGTCTTGCACAGCCCCTCGATGACGCGGGCGTGCGTCGATGCGATCGAGAAAGCTGGGTTGGCGACAGGCGTGCCCTTCTCGCTGTAGAGAATCACACCCTCAGCGCGTGCGGTGCCGACCGCGATTGTGTAGAGCTCCAGCTCCTGCACGAGGAGTGACACCATCGTGGTGTCCGCCGCGGCAAGGAGGCCGCTCGCGTGGAGTGAGCCCGTGATCTCGTCCCACAGGGGGTGCAGGTCCGCCCGCAGCGTCGAGGGCGGCTCCAGCCGGGCAGCGCCTCGCGGAAGCGCGGCCGCAGTGTGCATCGTGGCCTTCTCCGGCACGGAGTCGTCCACGAGCCGGAGCCCACGCGGCAGACGGGCGTCGCTCACGCTCTGACCGGCTTTGCGGCTCATCGTCGGCTCCTCAGGGTGAAACGGTCGGTTGGGGGCGCGCGCCCCGATTTGTGAGCGGTGCGGCTCATCTGAGGTCAGTCGGACCTCGACACGTACCGCCCGGCACTGCCCCATGGGTTCTAGCTTCGAGGTTCGTCGTGGGCCTGCGCCCGGCGGCGAGACCAGCCTAGCACGCCTTGCGCCCGCGCGCAAGAGTCCCCGAATGCCAGATTTTTCGCTCGAAATGACGGGCGCGCCGCATTTTCTGCGAAAAATCTTTTTGCGGAACGCCCCTCCCGGTTTCGGGGTTGGTCCTCGGCGCCCGGCATCTCTTCCCGTTTTCGGTTCATCACTGAGTAATATTTTTATCTTTTTTGCGCTGCGTCGGCGATCGCTGTTTTGTTTTTAGCTTATCCAAGCCGCGTCACGTGGAACGCGCGGCCTGCGCTTAACCGCTTTGCCTCTCGCCTTGCGCAGCCGCTTGATCTTGATCTTTCGGTTCGCTGCTGCGATCGCTGTCTTGCGCTCGTGGTGCTCACGGCAAAGAGCCTGAACATTTCCCTCATCGAGGAAGGCGCCCCCATCGGCTATCTCCACGATGTGGTCCACCTCGGTGCTTGGTGCCGTGCAGCCACCCCACTGGCAGGAGGGGTACGCCTGGAGGGTCCGGGTACGCAGGGAGGCCCAGGGGGCCCGGTCGGAGGGGTGGGCCTGGAGCCACCGGGTATGCGCCGAGGGGGCCCGGTCCGTGTGGGTGGGGCACCGCGACGACCCCGAGGGGGTCAGGCGAGAGCACCCCGGGTGGGTGCATCTCGTGGGCGGCATGGTCGGCGTCATGGCTCCAGCGTACACACCCCGGCGAGGGACTCACAAGCGTGAGCCGGGTCACGGGGTGCGGGGGCCACGATCGCTGGGCGGCGCGAGCCGGCCCGCTCCGGGGTGTGTTCATTAACGGCTCTCCCCGCGTATTACTTCTCTACATTCTCTATTATAACCCTTTTATAACACTCTCTCTCTCTATACTTTTACTACTAGAAGAAGGTAGAAGATAGTAGTATATAGGGTTTTTCGTTGAGATTCTGCGGATGCCGGGGGTGATCGGTTCGCTGCAATTGGCTTGGTTGAACCGATCCGATGGACACGGCGAGCCCCAGACGGCGTTACACGCGTTGATCGTTCCGTTACCGGTTTCCCAGGATACTTTAATCCACGAAGTGGTTATAAAGGTTTCGTTACCAAAAACGGGGGGTGCTCGCTTGACCCACTCCGAGCAATCCCGATACCGTGCGACCACGACCAACCCCTACTACCGGAGGCACCATGGCCACCAGCAACACGTTCCGCGTCAACGTCGCCCGCCCCCTCGCGTCCGGGCGCTACGCCCCTGATGAGTGGACCCTCGACACCATCGAGGACTTCGTGCAGGGCGCCCCCATCATGGAGAAGGACCCGCGCGTCGTGCCCGGCGTCTTCGTCGGGACCCTCGGCAACCACCGGGCCACCGCGAGCAACGTCCTGTCCCACACGGCCCTCGTGCTGGACCTCGACACGGCGGTACCGCACGATGTCCCCCACCGCATCGCCGCCCTGGGCTGGGATGCCATTACGTACACGACCGCCTCTCACACGGAGGACGCCCCGCGGCTGCGCGTCGTGGCCCTGATCTCCCGCCCCGTGACGCCTGACGAGTACAAGCGCCTGTTCCGCTGGGCCGGTACCGCCCTGGGCGTTGAGCTGGACCCCAGCGCAGCCGCCGGGGCGCACCGGTTCTTCCTCCCGCACATCGCCCCCGGGTCCGAGGCCGAGCTCTTGGGCCCCCAGTCCTGGCGCAGCCACGGCGAGCCCATCGACGTCGAGCCCATCGTGGCCGAGGAGCCGCAGCCTCAGGAGACCGCGGGCCAAGCGCCCAAGGCCGATGCCCCCGCGCGCCGCCGTGACCCCCTCGCCCTCCCGGGCGTGGCCGGGGCCTTCAACAGGGCCTACACGCTGGGGGAGGCCGTTGAGGCGTTCGACCTCCCGTACCGGCCCCTCGGCCACGGGTTCGTCCACATCGACTCGACGCAGAGCCAGCCCGGGCTGACCCCGTTGAACGAGGAGCGCACCCTGTGGTTCGACCACGCGGGGTCGTCCCCGACGCACGGGCAGACCATGAGCGTCTTCGACATCGTGGCGGAGTGGCAGTACGGCCTTCAGTCCGAGGGCACGTCGGACGACCCCAGCCAGCCGCCAGCTGAGCGCGCGTCCCGGGCCCTGCTCGGGGCCGACGCCGCGCAGCTCCCTGCCGTGGTCGCTGAGCTGGCCATCGACGCCTTCCCCGAGGCCCCGGAGAACCCCGACGGCGACTCCCCGGTACCGGCCGAGGGCTCCGCACGGCTGGCCTCCGTTGAGGCGTGTGAGGCCGCCCTGAGCCCCCGCAACGCCAAGACGGGTCGCCGCAACCTCAGCGACGCCGCGGACCGTAAGTCCCTCGTCGAGCTCGATCCACTCCTGTCCTCCCGGGCCATCTCTGCGATGGGACGCCGCCCCGGATGGCGTGTCCGCCCGCCGTGGGCCAGCCGGTCGGAGCTCTTTGAGCAGGAGCGCGCCCGCCTCGGCCTGTACCCGGACACCGACGAGGACGAGGCCGCCGTGCAGCAGTACCTCGGTGCGACGTACTGCGGGGACGTCCCGCCCATGACGGCGGTCCGGGAAATTCTGTCCCTCGCAGCGTCGCTGCCAGGCCGCGAGGTGGACCCGCTTACCGGGTACCTCGGCGGGCTGAAGTGGGACGGTGTGAAGCGTCTCTCCGGTGGCTCCGTCTCCCTGGACGAGGTGATCCCAGGCGTCCCGTGGGAGGACAAGGCGGAGCGCGAGTGGGCGTCACGGGCTGTGATGCGCGCGTGCGTCGCGGCCGTGGCCCGGGCGTTCGAGCCGGGGTACCAGGTGGACTCTTCCCTGGTACTCGTCGGCCCGCAGGGGACGCGCAAGACGTCGTGGGTGCGCTGGCTCGCGGGCCCTTGGTCCGCGGCGCTGCCAGACGTCCTCGCGGGGGACGCAGACCTGTTCGACCCGTGCCACAAGGCGTGGATCGTCGAAGCTGACGAGGGCTTCGCGGTTACTCGCGGAGGAAGCCGGTACGGCGACGCGCTGAAGCGATTCCTCACGGCTCGCTCGGACACGTGGCGGCCTAAGTACGGGCGCACCTCACGAACAATGGCGCGCCGTTTTGTTGTGTGGGGTACGACTAACCACGAGGACTTTCTCGCTAATGAGGAGGGGAACAGGCGGTATTGGCCGGTGAAGATCACCCGCACTATTCCTACTGAGCTCCTCACCGAATACCGTCGCGATCAGATTTGGGCGGAGGCGGTCCATCTTTATCGCGCAGGAGAAAAGACCTGGATGTCCGAGGCGGAGGAGCAGAAGATGCAGACTGAGCGGGCCAACCAGGCCACTGAGGAGAACCCGCTGCTCGGCCCCGTGGCTCGATACGTCTCCACCCCGCGGCCCGAGGGCTTCGCCTGGATGGGGAAGCAGGAGCGCGAGACGGCGATGCTGGTGCAGGACCCGTCGTGGACCCCGCAGCCCGTGTCCGCTCCGGCGATGCTGGTGGACTTGCGCGACGAGATTCCCGCGCGGACGACGGTGCGGGCCGTCACGAGGGCGCTGCGCGAGGTCGGCAGTCGCCCGCTCGGGCAGAAGTGGGGCCCAGGCCGCCGCGGTGGCCGCATCGCGGTGTGGTCCCCAGCCTTGACAGACGACGAGTCGGCCGATACGCTCGAATAGATGCTGAGGCATCACAACCCAACACCGTTCCGGAGAGGAAAACCCCATGGCTAAGATCACACTGCACGTCACTCCCACGGACGCCGCCGAGCTGGCCGCGATCACCGCTGCACTCGCCCCGTTCGTCTCCGCCGGCGCCCTGGCCCCTGCCGAGGCTGAGGAGGCCCCCAAGCCGAAGCGCCGCGCCTCCCGCAAGGCCAAGCCGGCCGAGGAGCCCAAGGCCGAGGAGCCCAAGGCTGAGGAGCCCAAGGCCGAGGAGCCCAAGGCCGAGGAGCCTGCTCCTGTCCCCCCTACCGAGCCCGCCCCCTCCACGGAGCCGACCTCCGATGGGGCGCTAGGGTCCCGCGAGGCCCTGCTCGACGCCATGCGTAGCGCCCTTAAGGCTGGCAAGCGCGCCGAGGTCACCCAGGTCCTTAAGGAGTTCGGGGCCGCGCGAGTGACCGAGCTGAAGGACGAGGACGTCGCCGCTGCTACCGCGATGGTGGTGGCACTGTGAACCAGCAGTCACGAAAAATCAACCGGGGGGGTCCCCTGTACGGCTTCCTCCCGGCCCAGTGGGCGCGGGGGCCAGTTGTCCCCTCCGAGGACTTGAACGTCGATGAGGTCGCTCGGGCGGTAGTGTCCGCCGTGCACTTCGCAGGCCACGGCGCGCCCGATATTCGCAGCCGCATGCTCAACCTGTCTCGCATCCACGCCGCCACCGTATTGGTTGCCTGCTACGCCGACCGAGCCTGCCCGGGAGACAGGCCTTGGTCCGCCGGGGACATCATCTCCGCAGCGGCGGCTCGTGCGGACCTGGCGACCACCTCGGTCCCCCGGTCCCCCCTGCACGGTAAAGGGGTTCACGAGGCTACGGTGGCGATCCTGGAGTCCCGCAGCGAGGACGCCGCTAAGGAGCTCGCCAAGGACATCCTCCTCCTGGTGCCGGAGGTGCTCGCATGACCGGCCCCGTCTGCAGCGAGCGCCGCGCTAGTCAGCCGCTCCACCCCGAGCTCTGGGTGGGGCTCGAGCTCCCGCCGGAGGACGTGCCCTTCCCCGCGACAGCCGAGGCGCACTTTGCGTACAACGAGGTCGCCAGGGACTACCCCAAAGCGATCAGCGTCGCCAACCGAATCGACATCGTGGGGAAGCTCCAGGTCGTTGCCACGATTCTGGCTCTCCACGTCTCTCGCGAGCTGGGACTGCCCGATGCTCGGTCTCTCATGCGACTCTCCTGGTCGGCCGCCAGGGCGCAGGGCCCCCTCCCCATCAGCACGGTTACCCCCGAGACGGTGGCGGTGGTGGATGATGCGCTGGGCCTGGTTTTTTCGCGAGACGTGACAGCGCTGGTTCTGGTCGATCTCCTCCGCCTCATCGAGGGGGTGCGCCCATGACCGGCCCCGCAGCACACGCGACGCTCGGCCCCTCAGCGGCCAAGCGGTGGATGACCTGCCCCGGGTCCGTCGCAGCCATCGCAGCCTGCCCCGTTGAGGGCACCACGTCTGAGGCGGCCGCTGAGGGAACGGCGGCCCACGCCCTGGCGGAGATTCTCCTGAGGGAGCGCATTGAGCTTAAGGGCCAGGGCGCGCTCCTGAAGGAGTGGAAGGCCGAGTACGGAGAGAAGTACGACGCCAATGAGCTGAAGGCCGGCGTCATGCCCTACGTCGACGAGGTGTCCGACGCCTGGGAGGAGCTCGGTGGCCGTAAGCACGCCCAGCTCCTGCTTGAGCAGCGGGTCTTCGTCATCGAAGGTGTCTACGGCACCGCCGACGCCGCGGTCATCTCAGACAAGGGCGTGCTGCACGTCCTAGATCTGAAGTTCGGCCGGGGCGTGCGCGTCGAGGCCGAGGACAACCCGCAGCTGCGGTGCTACGCCCTGGGTGCCCTTCAGGACGCCGAGCTGGAGCGGGACATCCGCGAGGTGCGGATGACCATCGTCCAGCCCCGGCACAAGGACGGCGGGCACACCTCGACGGCAGTGATGACCGCCGAGGCGCTGCACGCCTGGGGCGAGGAGCTGGCTGCGGCGGCCGAGGCCACCCGGGCCGAGGGCGCGCCTCGCGTCCCGAGCGAGGGAGGGTGCATGTTCTGCCCCGCGGCGCCGTGGTGTCCCGAGCGAGCCGCGTCCGTCGCCGAGGCCGTGGGCCTTGACGCCTCGACCGGTCTGACTGCCGACCCCGTGGACTACTCGCCGGTGGTGCTGGCCGAGGCGATGAACAGCGTCGAGGCAGTCGAGGGCTGGTGCAAGGCGGTGCGCCGTGAGGCGCTCCGGCAGGCGAGCACTGAGGAGGGCCTGCCAGGCTGGCGCCTGAAGCCCGGCCGAACCCGGCGCTCAGTCACCGTGGAGGCGGCTCAGGCCCTCGTGGACTTCGGCATGCTGAGCGAGGACGAGGCGTTCACACGCTCGCCAGCCACGCTGAGCAAGCTGGAGAAGGTCGTGGGCGGGCGCAAGGCCCTGGACGCTGCCGTGGGCGATCTGCTGAAGCTGAGCACCTCGGCTCCGACCCTGGCAAGGGACGAGTGACACTCACCACACATAACCGAATGGCCCCAGCGCTTGACACAGTGTTGGGGCCGTTCGTATGCTCGACCACATGAGAACCACAAGAACAGCGACGTGGCTGACCGCCGCCGTGTCCATCCTCATCACCCTCCTCCTCTCCCTCGCCCCCGTTGGCGCGGCCGCTGCGGAGGGCGGGGCCCCCCAGGTCACCGTGTCGGACCTGACCCTCCAGTGGGTGGACCGAACTGGTGCCCCCATCGGTTGAGCCCAAGAAGCCCGAGCCGACCCCGTCGGTTGAGGCGCCTACTCTCGCCCGGACGGGGTCTGCTGTAGGAGGGGGCTTGACTCTGGCCGTCGCGATGATCATGTTCGGGCTCATCGTCCGCAACCGTAACGTCCGATAATCTGCTAGGAACTGAATCGGCTCCCCGCTTGACACGGCGGGGAGCCGATTCTATGCTTGGGCACATGAGCAGCCCAACATTTGAGATGGTTCAGCGGGCATCGGCCGCTGAGCTGAGCAGCATTCCCTACGGCCACGTTCGAGCGGCGCAGCGGGCCCGAGCACTGACGTCTTCGCTCCACTTCGCCCTCGACCAGGGATCTGTGCCGGGGCGCGCAGAGCGCATTGCATCGGTCTGCGAGTCGGCGCTTGTGTTGTGCCGAGAGATAGACCGCAGCCTCGGAGACTCCATCGGCGCCTGGGGCGAGCCAGCCCTCGTCGCCTACGAGTGCTGCGCGGACGGAGAGACGGCCAGCGCCGACGAGCTGCTGTTGTGCCTTGATGGCTTCTCCCACCACACCGACGGGCTGCCCGACGGAGATGAAGTGCTGAACCTCGGCATGGTCGCCTGCCTCGTGCGAGGGGGGCTCCCACTGTGACAGCGGCACTCACGCCGGAGCAGGAGGCCTCCCGGGCATGGCTCGTCAGCCACCCGAGGGGCCTCCTCATCGCGGGCATGGGCACGGGCAAGACGTGGGCGACGCTGCGGGCGCTCGCCGACCTCCCCGCCGACGCCTTCCCTGCCCTCGTCCTGGCACCACCTACGGTCAGTGAGTCCACGTGGTCTGACGAGGCCGAGCGCCGCAGCATCCCGCTCGTCGTAGAGGCTGCCCCACGCACCCCGGCGTCGAAGCGCCGCGCCGCCCTGGCCGACACGCTGGCCGACGTCGTGGTGCTCTCCAGCGCCTCGATCCGGGACGCTGTGCTGAGCGACACAGTGTGGCGCACGGTGGTGGTCGATGAGGCCAGCCAGTACATGACCCCCTCAGCGAGCCGAGGCGAGTCCCAGCGCTCCCGTGCCCTGCGCGAGCTCGCGGCCCAGGCTGACCGCCTGTGGCTGCTGACCGGCACGCCCGGCCACGACCCGATCGGGGTGTGGTCGCTGGTGCGGATGCTCGACGGCGGCGATCGCCTCGGCAAGACGGTCACTCGCGCTCGGGACGAGTACCTCACCGAGGGGCGAGCGCTCCCGACCGGCACCCGAGTCGGCCGCGAGCCCCGCCCCGGAGCGATGCAGCGGCTCATCCGCAAGGCGTCCGACGTGATGCGGTACGCCGAGGCTGGCGAGGAGCTCGCGCTGCCCGAGGTGGGGTACCAAGCGCTCACCCCGATCATGGGGCGCGAGGCCGTGCGCATGAGCCGGGAGCTCCTCGCTGATGGCGTGACGACCCTGCCTGACGGGCGCGAGGTCTACACATCAGGGCCAGGGGCAGTAGCGAACTTGATGCACCAGCTCACCACCGGAGCGATCTGGTACCGGCCACCGCTCGACCCCGATGCCGAGCCCGAGCTGGTTCAGGTGGACCGCACTCGTCCGGCGCTTGACTACGCCGCCTCGTGTGTGCGCGCTCGCCACCATGTCACAGGTCGCGGCGTCCTGGTGATGACGTGGTTCAGGCACGAGGAGCCGTACCTGCGGGCTCAGCTGAGGGAGATGAGCATCGGCTCGGCCAAGCGTGCCGAGGATCGCGCAGCGTTTAACGCTGGCAACCTCGATGTGCTGATCGCCCACCCGGCGTCTGCCGGTCACGGCCTCAACCTCCAGTTCGGTGGTGAGTCGTTGGTGTGGTCCTGCCTGCCGTGGTCGCTGGAGCTGTGGGAACAGGCCAACGCCCGCCTCGCTCGGCCAGGCCAGACGGCAGAGCGCGTGTCCTGCCAGTTCAACGTGCCGGTGTACGACCGAGGAAAGCTCTCGATTGCATCAGCGATCTGGGACGCGCTGGGCCGCAAGGCTGACATTCAGCGGACAGTGTTCACCACGCTCGGCTTGAGTGACGAGGAGCACAGGGACACCAACTTGACCGATTCGGATGACGCCACATATATTTGAGCCATGGACGACGACATCCGCAAGGAGGTGGACAACCTCCGAACTATGATCGAGAAGCAGGAGACAAGTCTCTCCCGCTTCACCACAGAGCGCCGTCGAGCTCTCAACCGGCTCCACAAGCTGGGCCTCCCGTGGCCCATGATCGCCCGCAATATTGGGGTCACCACGCAGACAGCGATGCGCTGGGCGGGCAAGTTCGAGAGGAGACGCAGAAAGGGGGTGGGCGGCCGATGATTATCGGACTCTGGCACTACTACCGCGCCAAGCAGCGCGGCGAGCGCTACCTCTGGATCTTCTGATCGAGAGCCAGCCGACTACCCAACCCAATTCAACCCTGAGAGGAACAACACGCATGAGCGTCAACGTCACCACCGGCACCGCAACCCTGTCTTGGCCCCACCTGGCCAAGCTGGAGGCCCGCAACGGCAACAGCAAGCCCAAGGTCTCCACCGCCGTCATGGTCCCCAAGAGCGACACGGCCACCATCGAGGCCCTGAAGACCGCGGCCCGCGAGGCCGCTACGGAGAAGTGGGGGACCAAGATCCCGAAGAGCCTCCGTACCCCGCTGAAGGATGGGGACAACAGCGACTACGAAGAGCAGGCGGGCCACGTCGTCTTCAACGCCTCCTCGATTCGCCGCGTCCCGATCGTGGGTACCGACCTCCTCCCGCTCTCCGACGAGAGGATCGCCGAAGAGGTCTACGGCGGCCAGAAGGCCCGCGTCGCAGTCCGCGCCTTCGCCTACGAGGTGGACGGGACCAAGGGGGTTTCCTTCGGACTCCAGATGGTCCAGATCCTCGGCGGCGGCGATCGCTTCGGTGGAGGCACCGCCTCGGCTGAGAGCCTGTTCGGCCCCGCCCAGCCGTCTATCAGTCAGCCCGCCGCTGACGAGGACCCGCTGGCCGGCCTGGTATGAGGCCCGAGACTCCCGTTGAACGGGCGCTGGTCGCAGCGGTCAGCGCCCGCGGGGGCCTCGCGATCAAGCTGGCCCCTACGATGCGGGGGCTCCCCGATCGGCTGATCCTCCTCCCGAACGGGGAGACTCGCTTGGTCGAGCTTAAGGCCCCCGGCGAGACGCCGAGGGAGTCGCAGAAGATGGTCCACCGGCACCTCGAGGCCATGGGCCACCCAGTCACCACGATCGACACGACGGAGGGCGCAAGACATTGGGCCAAGAAGCACGTGACGCGGTGAACCGCCCCAGCCACTACGCCGAGGGGTGGTCCAACGGCGCCGAGGTAATCGACATCACGGAGAACCTGAACTTCAACCGCGGGAACGCGATCAAGTACATCGCCCGAGCAGGGCGCAAGGACGCGATGAAAGTAGCGGAGGACCTGAAGAAAGCGAGGTGGTACATCGACAGGGAGCTGAAGAGACTAGGGAGTGAGTGAGTGAGTGACGGAGCCCCCGGGACGCAGAACTTGCGGACACCGGGGGCTCCGTCATATTCTGTAGCCATGCCAACCCTATACCTTGACACCGAGACCTACTCCGACATCGACATCTCGGCCGGTGCCCACCGCTACGCCGAGAGCGGCGAGGCGTGCATCACCCTCGCGATGTGGGCGCTCGATGACGAGCCCGTGAAGATCACCGAGGGGCCAACCACCGAGGGTCACGACCCGGCGCTGTGGGAGGAGTTCATAACCCTCGTCCGAGACCCCCAGGTAACCAAGGTCGCCCACAACGCCACGTTCGACCGCATCCAGGTCAGCGCGTACACGCACGGCCGCGCCACCGGGGAGTACCTCGACCCCGCTGAGTGGCTCGACACCATGCACTGGGCCTACCTCCTCGGCCTCCCCGGCTCGCTGAAGAGCCTCGCCAAGGCGCTGAAGTGCGACGACAAGGACACGGCCGGGACGCTCCTCATCAACCGCTTCGCCAAGCCGCAGCCAGCCACCAAGACGTTCCGCGGCGGCCGCCGCATGCCGAGCGACGACCCCAGGCGCTGGGGCGAGTTCCGTGCCTACGGCATCCAGGACGTCGAGGTTCTCCGCCAGGTGCACAGGGCGCTGGAGCACGAGTGGCAGGCGATCGGCCAGCCCCCCTCGGCGCTGGAGCGCGCCGTCGAGCTCACCGCCGAGAAGATCACGGACGCCGGACTGCCCCTCGACGTCGAGCTGCTCCATGCGCTCCAGCGCTGCGAGGGCGACAACGTGGTTCGGCAGGCAGAGGAGCTGAAGCGGATCACCGGTCTGGAGAACCCGAACAGCACCGCCCAGCTCCGCACGTGGTTCGCGTCGAAGGGGGTCAGCCTCCCCGATTTACGCCGCGGTACCGTCGAGCCCCTGGCCGCGGACGATTCGTTACCGGCCGAGCTGCGGCGAGTCGCCGAGTTGCGAGTGGCCTCCGCCCGCGTTGCAGGGAAGAAGCTCGCAGCGGCCGAGCTGCGGCGGGGCGCAGGCGACCGTGCCCGCGGGACTCTCCGCTACCTAGGGGCCCACACCGGCCGCTGGAGCGGGAGCGGCTTCCAGCCGCAGAACCTCCCGCGGGAGCAGCTGCCTGAGGGCGAGACTGTTGACGACGTGCTCGACAAGAGCCTGCTCGGCGAGCCCGTCAGCCCCTCTGAGGTCGCAGCATGCGTGCGCTCGGTAATCGCCGGCCCCCTGATTGTGTGCGACTACACCTCGATCGAAGCGATCGTGCTGGCCTGGCTCGCAGGCGAGCAGTGGGTGCTCGACGCCTACGCGGCCAAGCGGGACCTATACGTCGAGACAGCCTCCCGGATGAGCGACGCTGTCGGTCATGAGATGACTCGTCAGGAGGGCAAGACTGCGCTCCTCGGGTGCGGCTACGGCGCTGGCCCGAACGGGCTCCGCGTGTTCGCAGGCGATGGGCCGAGCGATGAGGCGCTTCAGGCCCAGGTGGACGCGTGGCGCCGATCCAACCCACACATCACGGCGTTGTGGGACCAGCTCGGGCGAGAGTTCCGCACCGGCGGCGAGCGCATCGTGGCCGGGCGGGACTCCTTCGGGCGCGCCTATCGGAGGATGCTGCTGCCCAGCGGCCGGACCCTGATCTACCGCGGCGTCCGAGCGACCCAGGATCGTTGGGGCCGCCCGTCCGTGGCGTTCTGGGATGCTCGGCGGGGCGTCGCCGTCGAGACGTTTGGCGGCCGTCTGACGGAGAACCTCGTGCAGGCCGTGGCTCGTGACTGTCTTGCGTCCGCGATGGTGCGGCTGGATCGCGCGGGGTTCGAGATCGTCGCTCACGTCCACGATGAGGTGCTCATTAAGGGCCCATCGGGGTGGTGGGACTACCCGGCGGGGAAGCCGTCTGCGGCCGGTGTCGAGGCGTTCCGCAAGGTCCGGGACATCATGAGCGCCGACCTGCCGTGGGCTCCAGCCCTGCACTTGCGCGCCGCCGGCGGCGTGGTGGATAGGTACCGAAAACTCTCTGCCAATGACGAGCTTGACTAAACGCAGATGATGTGCATATGATCAAGCCCGTAATCCCAACCAGCGCAGGAGGCGCATAATGAGGACCAAAGTGATCAACGGCATCCCGGTGAGAATGTCGTTTGAAGAAGAGATGTACGAGATGCTGGCAGAGGAGCTATATCCTCGGGTGAAAGATATTCGCCGCACTCCTATTAGTGTTCGCGCCTTTCTCGATACACGGAAGCACGGCTCACTCCGGACACGGTCGGCATACGTGGATCGCTCCGGCGCATGGAGACTGCGCGCTGCGGACATGGCCGACGGCAGGAGCCGGACGGAGACCGGGAATATCCGGCCCACGGAGTCGGAGATGCGGGGGTTTGTTAACCGTGCGGCGGAGTGGTTCGACGCCGATTTCGCTGAGGTGATGGCCCAGTGAAACGCTGCCTTAGCTCGTATTCCGTCGAGCAGGATGGTCTCGCTACCACAGAAATTTGCGACCACTTGGAGGATATTGCCGGCCGCCGAGGCCGGTACTACCAGCGGGACATGCAGAGCATCTCCGCCCCCCTCGGAGCCAAAGTCGGCAACATGTCTGAGCGCCTCGCACGGCGCTCGGAGTGGTCGATCGGCGAAGTCCTCGCCCTGGCTGATGCGGGACTGCTGCCCGGTAGTCTGCGGTCCCGCATCATCGAAGTGGTGGGCGGCCCCGCCGGGGACTGCGGGGCCGAAGCGATCAGCCGCGAGGTGGCCCTTGAGTATGACCGCGCTCGTAACTCCATCATCGTCTTCGACCACGGGCACGAAATCGGGGTGGCTCGGTTCCACACCCGCCTGTCAGATGCGACCACCAAGCTTGTACGCGGAATCTGCAAGATTGCAGGGGTGCGGGAGTGAAAGTCTTGTCACTGTGCAGCAGACGTGGCAGCCCCCTCCTCCCGCGGGGAGCGCTTGGGGTCTACCGAGCCATCATCGACCAGATCAACGACTAACCTCAGAAGACATGCAGCACATCACCGTTTTTCACCAGCCAAACTGCCAGCCCTGCAGACTCACCATGCGGATGCTCGACAAGCTCGGCGCCGCTTACGTCGGCCGCCCGCTCAGCGATGGAGGCCCTGAGGTCGAGCGAGCCCTAAGCAACGCCCGGGCGCTCGGCTTGACCTCGGCACCCATCGTCGAGGTGCGTGACGAGTCAGGCGCTCTGGTCCGTACGCTGAGCGGCTACCGCCCGGCGGAGTTGAGGAAGATCGCCGAGGTCGCCCGGTGACTCCGCTCGATGAGGCAATCATCGCCAACGACCTGCTGCCCCGCGAGCAGCAGCGGACCAACCAGGAGATCGCGGACGAGTTCAGCACCTCCGAGTCGTCGGTGCGCCGCCACCGCGCCAAGCTGAAGCGCCGTGGTGCCCCCAATCAGGGGCACGACGCGTTCTTCAATGATGTCCCTGTCGACGCCATCGTGCAGCGCGGGAAGACGATCCGCCTACCTGATGGCTCCTACGAGAAGATCACGTGGAAGCCTGGCGCCGTCGAGATGGCCGAGGCCAAGCGCCTGTCCTACGACGACCTGCTGCCCGTGTTCGGCCACGAGTCCGAGGTGTGGGGGCGTGACCTGCTCGCTTCCGAGAAGCACGCTGTGCTTTGCCTGGCTGATCTCCAGATCGGCAAGGTCGGCTCCCGGGGCGGAACAGCCGAGACGGTCGCTCGCGTTCGCAGCGCCGTGCAGTCGTTCAAGGCAACGATCCAGGAGGGTGGTCTGTCCACCCTCGTGCTGGCCGACGTCGGTGACGTCACCGAAGGGTTCTGGAACGTCAACAGTCAGGCCCAGACGAACGACATCGCCCTCACCACCCAGATCAGGGTTGCTCAGCGAATCCTCGCTGAGGCGGTGGCTGAGCTTGCACCGTTCTGCAACCGGCTCGTCTACGTCGCCGTCCCGTCCAACCACTGCCAGGTCCGAACCGGCCTGGGCAAGGGCAAGCAGGCCAACGCTCCGTTCGACGACTTCGGGCTGATGATCTCGGAGAACGTCGAGGACGTCGTTGCGGGGCGACCAGGGTTTGAGCACGTCGAGTTCGCGCGACCGCTGCCCCACGAGGAGTCCGTGACCGTGGACGTCGGAGACACCTCTGTGGGCTTCACGCACGGCCATCTGGCGGGTCGGCAGAGCAAGGTGGGGGATTGGTTCAGGGGCCAGGCGTTCGGCCGCAGGAGCGGCTTAGAGCGTGCCCACGTGCTGGTCCACGGCCACTGGCACAACTTCGGTGTGAGTCAGGTCGGAGACGGCCGGTGGGTGATCTCCTGCCCGTCGGCCGATCGCGGGTCGGACTGGTGGACCAACATCTCTGGCGACTCAACAGCTTCTAGCGTCCTGAGCTTCGAGGTGAAGGACGGCGACGCGCTGGCTTGGCGCCTCTGGTGACGAGCATCACAAGAGCACGGCGGCCACAGAACTTGTGCGTCCGCCGTGCTCTTGCATATGGTTGAGCCATGGAAAGCAACAACAACCTCGACCGCGAGATCATCGACCAGAGTGGCCGCTTCGTCCTGGGATCCAGCCTAGCCGGTTGGGTGCTCGGCCTCGCACTCTGCACCGCGATCCTCATGCTGGCGTCCGCACCAACCCCTGTTACCAGGGTCTTCGCCCTCGGCACCCTGGTCTCGACGCTCGTCCTGGTCTCGACGCTCGTCCTGAGCGCCTGGCGCACCTTTCGCCCAAGGAGGAGCCGCTGAGCCAGCTGAATGAAGAGCCCCCGCTGCACTGACTCGGTGCA
>ERZ773038.274-NODE-274-length-36011-cov-92.472661_pt1 | contig 36011 bp, 27 predicted proteins | sample MGYA00511665_ERZ773038 | MGnify/ENA primary metagenome ERZ773038 (study PRJEB29015, sample SAMEA2737966) | human oral metagenome | biome: human oral; feature: human-associated habitat; material: dental | place: China | collected 2028 ... | reverse complement strand
TCAGCTCCAGGGCCAGCTGGTCCGGGGCAATGCGGTGCCGGCCGATCTCCATCAGAGCAGCCAGCTCGGCCTCAGTGTGGGCCGATCCCAGGTGCTCGATGACCTTGTCCCGGCGCCCTTCCTTGACCGCGATCTGCACCGCCATCGACCCTGAGACTGTCTTGACCTCACGCAGAAACGGGCTCACCACCCCCACCCTACCGGCCCCTTAGTGTGCCAGCACACCCACAACCACCACGCAACATCAACGAAAAACCCACCTCAAAACCCAGACCCCACCAAAGTGTCACGAGTCAGGACCCTGGCTCAGACAGGGCCTGATTACTCAGGCAGAGCCCGAAAACCACCACAATCCGCCGCGCCCCCGTTCCCGGCGCACGGGTGGCTGACAGCGGATGGCAGCGACGCGGCAGCGCAGGTGTCTGCCGGATAACCGACGGATAAGGGTAGCCTCAGAACTATGAGCTCACCCGAGACCCCAGCCTTCGAGCACCGCTCAGTCGCCCGCGTCGTCACGGACCGGCCGGCCCGCTACGGACGTCAGCTGACCTCGCACATGGGCCGCAAGATCACGACGACCTGGGACGAGGCGTCCTCGACCGGCTCGCTGTCCTTCAACCGCGAAGGCCCGGTAGTCGGAGTCGTCAGCCTGACCTGCGACGACGACGCACTCGTCCTCACGCTGCGCACCGCCGCTGAGCGCCTCGACCGCCTCGAACAGATCACTGGAATTCACCTGGCCCGTTTCGGCTACAAGGAGGGGCTCACCGTCGTCTGGACACGCGATGACGGCACTCCCGGATCCACCCAGGGCCCGCTATCCGAAGAGGATATGGCCCGCATGCGCGCCGAACGCGAAGCCCGCCGGGCCTAAACGATTGATTCCAAGAGGGTCAGGCCCCGCCCGCTGGCGTCCCTAGTTCTCTCTCACTCGCCGATCTCGGCGCGGAACCGGACCGATCTCGGTGCGGAGTGCGACCGATCTCGGCGCGGAACCGGACCGATCTCGGCGCGGAACCGGACCGATCTCGGCGCGGAGCCCATGCGGCTTGCGCAATAAATGCTCCGGTCAATGCGCAGTTCTCAATCCCCGAGGTCGGTGATATGCCCGGCGGGATCCTTGATCCGAGCCGTGAGCAGCAGGCCGATCACCAGAATCGTCACGATCCCGAGGATGCCCCAATGGGAGGCCTCCTTGCCGTCGATGAGAACACCGATCCAGATGAAGCCTCCGTACAGCGCCGGCGCCATGAAGGAGACGGCCCGGCCCGTCGTCGCATACAGGCCGAAGATCTCGCCTTCGCGCCCCTCGGGGATGACTCGCGCCAGGAAGGAGCGCGCTGCGGACTGGGTCGGGCCGACGCATCCGGCCAGGAGCAGCCCGAGTATCCAGAACACATTCGCCCCGCCGTTGTGCAGGAAGAACACGCCGACACCCGCGCATACGAGAATCGTGAGCGACCCGAGGATCACCTTGCGGGGACCGATACGGTCATCGAGCCTCCCCGACACAATGGTCGCAACACCGGCGATCACATTGGCCGCAACCGCGAAGACCAGGACGTCGTCGCTGGAGAAGCCGAATGTGCTCTTGGCGATGATGCCGCCATAGGTGAAGACGCCCGCGAGCCCGTCGCGGAAAACGGCGGCGGCGAGCAGGAACCACAGCACTTCGGGGTGTGTGCGATGCAGCGCCACAAGCGTGCGCCACAGCCGCTTGTAGGAGGACCAGAGCGATTCCCGACGGCGCACGCCCGTCGCCGAGCCCTGCGGCTCGGCGGGCTCGGACTCGAGTCCGGCCTTCTCCCTGTCGGCACCGCGCCGGGCATCGTCGACGATCGCCTGACGCCGCCGTCTGGCGCGGTTCCCGGACTGCGTCACCAGGACCGGAATCGCACTCAGTCCGAACCAGGCGGCGGCCATGAGCATGGAGATGCGAACACTCATGCCGTTGTCGTTAGTGACTCCGAACCAGCCGACATCGGGGTGGATGAAGCCCATGTACAGAATGAGCAGCAGGGCGATGCCCCCGACGTAGCCCATGCCCCAGCCGAGCCCCGAAACGGCGCCGATCCGATCCTTGGTGGCGATCTGCGGCAGGATGCCGTTGTAGTTGACGCTCGCCAGCTCGAAGAAGATATTGCCCAGCCCCAGCAGTGCAATGCCGAACCAGAGATAACCGGGCCTGGGCAGAACGAGGAACATCGCTGCGCTGATCGCCACGACAACGGCGGTGTGAACACCGAGCCAGAAGACGGTCCGCCCCGCCCGATCGGCCCGCTGACCGGTGACCGGCGCCAGCAGGGCGATGATGAATCCGGCGATCGACAGCCCGAAGGAGATCGAGGACTGGGTGGCGGCCTCCTCGCCGAAACCGGGATCGGTGAGGTAGACGGTGAAGACGAAGGTCGTGATGACCGCGTTGAAGGCGGCGCTCCCCCAGTCCCACAGCCCCCAGGCGAGGACGGGCCAGGACAGCAGGCGGGTCTGCCCGCCCGGGTGAATGCCGCTGTAGGGCTCGGGCTGGGGTCCGGTTCCTAGGTCGCCCTGGGGCTGGGGAGTCTGGGTCATGAAGGTGAGCCTACGGCCCATGAGGTGGCCGTGGGGCCGCTGGCGGTGGCCGATCGGTCACCGAGGATGGGGAGCACTGTCCCAGCTCGGCTGAGCGGCTATCTCAGAGTATTCGGAGTATTCGGAGTATCACTGACTATCACGGGAGCTGTCGCGCAGCGGCGAGCACTTCGGCGAGAGCGAGGTCAACCGGCGTGGTGACCTTCATGGCAAGAGGATCCCCCTCGACGACGACGACGCCACCACCGGCGGCCTCGATGAGCCCGGCGTCGTCAGAGGCGGATCGGGCCTCATCCGCGGCGCGGTCCGCACCCAGCCGATGGGCGGCGACGAGGGCGGCGGCGGCGAAGCCCTGCGGGGTCTGCACCGCCCGCAGCCGAGAACGATCGGGGGTGCCGACGACGGACTCGATCTGCACTCCTGCGCCCCGGCCCCTCTGCGCGCTGCTCCGGTCCAAGTTCGAGGTCGAGTGATACAGCCCAGTCTCATGATGCCCCGACTCGGAGCGGCGCGAGCGGGATCGATCCGGGCCGGCGACCTCCTTGACGGTGTCGGTCACGGGCAGGGCGGGAACGACGGCGTCGTGTCCCGCCCGGACCGCGGCCACGACGCGGCGCACGACCTCGGGCGGAGTGAGGGCGCGCGCGGCGTCGTGGACGAGGACAACGGCGGCGTCGGGATGGGCGGCCAACGCCGCAGCCAGGCCGAGGGCGACGCTGGCCTGCCGGGAGTCGGGCGACCCGGGGACGACCTCGATGGTGCCTGAGACACCGGGGCCATCGAGCCCGGCGACTTCAGCGATTCCAGCGACTTCAGTGATTCCAGCGACCTCAGCCTCGAAGCGATCGAGGTACTCCGCGGGAGCGGTGACAACAACATGACGGACGACGCCGGCGGACAGCAGACCGCGCGCCGCACGGCGGACAAGACTCTCCCCGGCGATCTCGACCAGTGCCTTGGGACCGGAGGCTCCCAGGCGCGTCCCGGAACCGGCGGCGGTCAGGACGGCGACGACGCCGCCGTCTTGGGAGCCTTGAGCATCTTTGCCGCCCGGACTTCCTGGACCGCCTTGGGCGACGTCATCGGCATCGCCGACATCACCAGTGCGCCCGCTGAACGCGCCGGCAGTCCCGCTGGCGCCATCGGCGCGACCCGGCTCGGGCACGAGCGGCCTGCGACCCTCAGGCGGCGGTGCCGGAGGCGAGGACCTCGTCGAGCTTGGACTCCGCCTGATCCTCGGCGGTCTTCTCAGCGAGGGCGAGCTCCGAGACGAGAATCTGACGAGCCTTGGACAGCATGCGCTTCTCCCCGGCCGACAGACCACGATCCGTATCCCGGCGGGACAGGTCCCGGACGACCTCGGCGACCTTAATGACATCGCCGGAGGCGATCTTCTCCTGATTAGCCTTGAATCGACGCGACCAGTTGGTGGGCTCCTCGGTCAGAGGGGCGCGCAGGACATCGAAAACCCTTTTCAGACCGGCCTCGTCCACAACATCCCGTACACCGATGAGCTCCACACTCTCCGCGGGAACGAGGATTGTCAGGTCCCCCTGCGCAACCTCGAGCTGTAGATAAGTCTTCTCCTCGCCGCGGACCTTGCGCTGGCGGATATCGATAATCCGAGCCGCACCGTGGTGGGGGTAGACGACGGTCTCGCCGACTTCAAAGGTCATGGGTGACGTCACTCCGTAACTAATGGCAGGAGCCTCAGTTTACCAGGGAATGCCGGGCTTATTCCGGGCGAGGTAGCTCACAGGCCGTCCGGAGCCGCCAGAGACCCGGAGCCGCCCGGAGGCCTCCGGGATCGTCCGGGGCCGCCCACCGTCCAGAGCCTTCGGGCCGTCTCGAGTCTTCTGAGATCACTCGGAGTCATCGGAGGCGAGCAGCATGTACCCCACTCCGCGCACAGTGGTCAGCAGTCGGGGCGCGCTCGGCTCAGCCTCGATCTTGGCTCGAATGCGCTTGACGTGGACATCAAGCGTCTTGGTATCCCCCACGTAGTTCGATCCCCAGATCGATTCAATGATCTGACTGCGAGTAAGCACGCGATCGGGATTGCGCAGGAACAGCTCGAGCAATTCGAATTCCCGTAGCGGCATGGTGACGATCTCGCCGTCGACCCGAACCTCGTGGCGTTCGACGTCCATCGCCACCCGCCCCGCGCTGAGCAGGGGCTCCTGCGGCTCGCCCTCATGGCTGCGCCGCAGGACGGCGTGCACACGGGCCAGCAGCTCCCGGTAGGAGTACGGCTTGGTGACGTAGTCGTCCGCACCGATCTCCAGACCCACGATCTTGTCGACCTCGGAATTCTTGGCGGTGAGCATGATGACGGGAACACTGGACGTGCGCCGAATACGACGGCACACCTCCGTGCCCGGCAGACGCGGGAGCATGAGATCGAGCAGCACCAGGTCGATCGTGCCGGGCCCGCCGGCCCTGCCGGCCGCCTCGAAGCGCTCCATGGCCGCGGCGCCGTCCTGGGCCTCCACAACCTCGTAGCCGTCGCGGCGCAGGCTGAGGGCGAGCGGGTCCCGATAGTTCTCCTCGTCCTCGACCAGCAGGATACGGGTCACGCCTGATCCTCGTCGGAGATCGCCGCAATGGCGGCGAAAGCCGCACCTGCAGCGCCGGAGGCGACGGCGGCGGCGGCCTCGGGCTCGGGACCGGCGCTCGCCTGGTCCGGCTGGTCCGGGATCAGCCGCGGCAGGACAAGGGTGAAGGTGGAGCCGCGCCCCGGGGTGGACCACAACTCCACCGTGCCGCCGTGGTCGGCGGCCACGTGCTTGACGATCGACAGCCCCAGGCCCGTGCCGCCGGTGGCCCGCGAACGCGCTTTGTCGACGCGGTAGAAGCGCTCGAAAACACGCTCCTGCGCCTCCTTGGCGATTCCAATGCCCTGGTCGACGACGGCGATGCGCACCAGCTGATCGCCGGCTGACTCCGCCGCGGCCGCCTGTGAACCGCCCGAGTCGGCACTGTCAGCACCATCAGCCCTGTCAGCGCTGTCAGCACCATCCGTCGCGCCTGCGACGCCCGAGCCGCCCGCCTCGTCGACGCTGAGCCCCACGCTCACACGCGTGCGCGGACCGGAGTAGCGGATGGCGTTGTCCAGCAGATTGCGCACGGCCGTGGTGACGAGGGCGGCATCGCCGCGCACGTGCAGGCCGGGCGTGCCGCCCGCGACGAGAGTGACCTCCTTGCTCTCGGCCTCGGTGCGCACCCGGTCGATGGCCTCGGCCACCACGGCATCGAGATCGACGTCGTCGGGCTCGACCAGCGCGTCCCCCTCCTGGAGGCGGGAGAGCTCGATGATCTCCTCCACGAGCACGCCCAGGCGCGCGGACTCCTTGCGTATGCGGCCGATGTAGTTGCGGACGAGGCCGGGGTCGTCGACGGCGCCCTCGACGGTCTCCGCCAGGAGGGCGATGGCCCCGACCGGGGTCTTGAGCTCATGGGAGACGTTGGCGACGAAGTCGCGGCGCATGTCCTCCAGGCGCTTGGCGGCGGTGCGGTCGTCGATGAGGACGAGGATGCGACCGCGTCCGATGGCGGCCACGCGCACGTACAGGTAGAAGTGCCCGGCCCCGTCGACACGCCCTCGGGCGACGGTCAGCTCGGCGTCCTCGGGGTCTCCTCCCGCGCGCACTCGCGCCACCATCTCGGCCACGCGCGGCTCGCAGACCTCGTCGTCCCGCACGATGTTGAAGGTGTAGGCGGCGGAGGAGGCGCGCAGCACCTCATCGTCGTCGTCCAGCACGACGACGGTCGAGCGCAGCGCGGCCAGAACCGGCACGACCCCGCCGTCCTCGAGGGTGGAGCCCGCGGTGATGCCGTTCGAGCCCCGGTCGTAGGAGGGCGGCGCGAAGGCGAAGGCGCCGGCCGCGCCCAGACCAAGGCACACGACGGCAATGACGATCAGCAGCACAATGCTTCCCACACCCTCAAGGGTAATCGTCGAGATCGACTTTCTCGAACGAGATCGACGGTGCCGCCGTCGATCTCATCCCGAAAAGTCGACCTCGACAGGAAATCATTCAGGGACGACGGGGGATGACTGGGGATGACGGAGGATTATGGTGGCGGACAGGCGCCCGGCCTACGGGCTGCCCGCCCTCCGCGACCCGGCACAGAATCAGGAGCGACCTCGTGCGAGACATCTTCAACCAGGAGCTCAAGCAGCTCGGCTCGGATCTGGAGACCATGGCCAGGCAGGTGGCGACGGCGATCGAACGGGCCGCCGAGTCCCTGAGCAACGGGGACATCATCATCGCCGAGCAGGTCATCGACGCCGACGAGCGCATCAACGACCTGCAGCGGGACATCGACGACATGTGCATCATGCTGCTCGCCCGTCAACAGCCGGTGGCGGGCGACCTGCGCAATGTCATCTCCGCCCTGCGCATGGCCCAGACCCTCGAGCGGCAGGGGGACCTGGCTCGCCACATCGCCGCCATCGCGCGTGGACGCTACCCCGAGCCGCCGGTTCCCGAGCCGGTCATGGGCCTGATCCTGCAGATGGCCGATGCGGCCGTGCGCGCCGGCGCGGATGTCGCCCGCCTCATCGCGACCCATGACCTGGAGCTGGCGGCGCAGATCCAACGCGGCGACTCCGAGCTCGACTCCCTGCATCGCCAGTCCTTCCAGATGATCCTGGACCCCGCTCACGACTTGAGCCGCCAGCAGGTCGTCGACGCGGTCCTCATGGGGCGCTTCCTGGAGCGCTTCGGGGATCACTCGACGTCGGTGGCCCGTCGCATGGCCTACCTGGTCTCCGGCGGCGCTCCGGGCTGACCCCCTCACTCACTCTCACTCTCCCTCTCACCGAGATCGGTCGTACTCCGCACCGAGATCGGTCCGCTTCCGCGTCGAGATCGGTCGTACTCCGCACCGAGATCGGTCACGCCCCGCCCCAAAACCGGCAATAAGTGACGGCGGCGGCCCGGCGCCCCATGCAGAGGGGGCGCCGGGCCGCCGCCGTGTGAATCTCTAACGGCTACACGCCGCCAGTCATTCGATCATTTGCCCTGATTGGCGACCGCGGCGATCTTCGCCTCGGCCTCGGGGTCGAGGTAGCGACCGCCCTTCTTGATCGGCTTGAGGGTCTCCTCATCCAGCTCGTACACCAGCGGGATGCCCGTGGGAATGTTGACGGCGGCAATGTCGTCGTCGGAAATACCATCAAGGTGCTTGACGATGGCGCGCAGCGAGTTGCCGTGCGCGGCGATGAGAACGACCTTCCCCGTCTTGATCTCGGGGACGATGGTGTCCTCCCAGTACGGGAGCATGCGCTCGAGAACATCCTTGAGGCACTCGGTGGCGGGGATGGGCTCGCCCGCGTAGCGGGGGTCGGCATCCTGCGAGAACTCGGTGCCGGGCTCAATGGCCGGCGGCGGAACATCGTAGGAACGGCGCCAGAGCATGAACTGATCCTCGCCGTATTCGTCACGGGTCTGCTTCTTGTTCTTGCCCTGAAGCGCTCCATAGTGGCGCTCATTGAGACGCCAGTTGCGCTCGACCGGAATCCAGTGGCGGTCGGCGGCGTCGAGAGCGAGGTTGGCTGTTGTGATCGCTCGACGCAGCATCGAGGTGAAGAGCTTCTCGGGCAGAACACCCGCCTCCTTGAGCAGTTCACCCCCGTGAGCGGCCTCGGCACGGCCCTTCTCGGACAGCGGCACGTCGACCCAGCCGGTGAAGAGGTTCTTCGCATTCCATTCGCTCTCGCCGTGGCGGAGCAGCACCAGAGTGTAAGCCATGGCCCTATCTTGCCAGGCCGCAGCAGGCGCGACCAGGCCCCTGAGTCCCGAAGGACACAGGGGCCTGGTATGGGCCTGTCATGGATCTGGTATGAGTCTGGCGTGACGCATCAGCCGCGCCGAACTGTTTGGACGTTATGACTGCGCGCTCAGTTAGCGGCTTCGTAGGCCTCACGGACTGAAGCGGGGATACGGCCGCGGTCGGAGACCTCATAGCCATTAGCGCGGGCCCACTCGCGCACCTTCTGAGTGTTCGAGGAAGTCTTGGGGGCTCCGGCACGACGGCGAGTACGACGGCCGCTGACGCGCCGAGCCTTAACCGTCCACTCCTCAACGGTCTCACGCAGCGCCGCCGCGTGGTCATCATTAAGATCAATCTCGTAGGTCACGCCATCAAGAGCGAAGGTGACGGACTGGGTGGCCTCGGAGCCATCGATGTCGTCAACAAGAATGATCTGAGTCTTCTGCGCCATGGCACGCACCTTTCAGGTTGGCGGTCCTCGCTTTTGGCGAGTAAATCATCGGTGACAACGCTAAACGCAAATAGAATTGAATGCAAGCCCGAACAGGAGCCGAGTTATCCACGATCCTGGAGCCGTTTCCATCGATCTCGATGCGCCTATCGACCGATCTCAACGAACAGAAGCGGGAAGAGCCGGTAGAGCGGGTAGAGCCGTCCACAACCACCGCCCCATCGGGATGAGAAGAGCCGAGAACGGCCGCCAACAGCCGACAACAAAAAATCCCGGGACCGCACGGTCCCGGGATGACATACCTGCACAGAGCCACCTGTGGGAATCGAACCCACGACCTATTCATTACGAGTGAATCGCTCTGCCGACTGAGCTAAGGTGGCCTGCCGCAAGCGCAGCGGGTCGCACATTACCGGCCCGAACGTCGGTTGCGCAATCTGCGCGCCGAACACGCGAAAGTGGTGCTGGACACAAGGCCGCGTACGCTGCGCACACATCGTCGACGGCGGTTCATCATGCATCCCCATGCGCCCTCGCCTCGACTCGCACGTCCTCTAGTTCCCGCTAGTTACCGCTAGTTCTCACCGGCTCCCTCTAGCTCCCCCAGTTCACCGCAGTCCCGGACTCGACAATCAACGCAAGAACCGACCGCCTTCCGACACCAGAACCCAGATGATTGATTCTCAGAGTGAGGCACAAGGCGGGTTAAGGCGGACTGCCGCGTCCGGGGCCGAGAACATGCGGAGAACATGCCGAGAACATGAACGGCGCTTTGCCCCCTCAGCGGGCGTTCCTCCCACTCTTTCCGAGGGACATGCCCGAAGAATGCAAGAAACCTCCGTTCACGTGACCGGCCGCATTTGGCATCGGGACAAGAGTGGCCAGGACGGGCAAACTTCTCAACGTCCGCACCACCGCCATTGACGCCGCGCCGGGAGCGGGAGGCTCTCACATGACTCACTGCGCCCCTGCGCTCGCTTTACACCCACCGCATCTCACTATCCATTTGCCGCCGCCCACCCTCCCAGAACGCTCCCACAACTCCCCCTGAGCCCCTATAACCCCCATATATCCCACGGCCCCGCACTGCGCCTATTCGAACGCATCACTGCCATGCCCGCACGGCGCGGCTGAAGCAACGCCCTATGATGCCGCTCATGCCCAGCACACTGATCGCGCCCGCCGCATCCGCACCCGAAGTCCACATCACCTACACCGGCGGCACCATCGGAATGGTCGAATCCCCACACGGGCTCATTCCCGGCGCCGATCTCGACAGCTGGCTCGCCGAACTCCTCGAAGGCACCGCCCTCGCCGGGCGGGTCTCGCTGACCGTCCTCGATCCGCTCATCGACTCCGCCAACGCCACCCCCGAGTCGTGGCAGGCGATCATCGACGACCTGCGCGCGCACCGCGCCGCAACTCCAGCAGACGGTGCCGACGGCATCAACGGCGCCGACGGCGTCAAGAGCTACGTCGTCCTCCACGGCACCGACACGATGGCCTACACCTCGGCAGCGCTGTCCTACGCCCTGACCGACTTCGACCGCCCGGTGGTCGTGACCGGCGCCCAGCTGCCCCTGAGCGCCATCGGCTCGGATGCGGCGTCCAACGTCACCGGGGCCCTCAACGCCGCCACAAGCGGGCGGGCGGACGGCGTCAGCCTCTTCTTCGGCCATCACCTGCTGGCCGGCAACCGCGCCACCAAGACCAGCTCATGGGCCTTCGAGGGCTTCGCCTCCCCCGGCGCAGCGCCATTGGCGACCGCCGGGGCCCCCTGGCGGTGGGCCCGGCATCCTGCACCCGGCGCGGAGCGTCCGGCCCTCCCCCACTGCGCAGATCGGGCGCGCCCCCTGCCGTACGAGCGCCACGACGTCGCCGTCGTCGATCTCGCCCCGGGGATCACCGCCGCCCGGTTGCGGGCCATGGTCACCCCCCGGCCGGAGGCGGTGATCCTGCGCGCCTTCGGGGTGGGCAACGTCCCGAGCGCAGAGCCCGGACTGACCGAGGTCATCGCAGACGCCATCGAGGCGGGCACGGCCGTCATCGTCGCCTCCCAGTGCCATGAGGCCGAGGTGCGGCTGGGCCACTACGAGGCGGGCGACGCGATCGCGCGAGCCGGGGCGGTGGGCAGTTCCGACATGACGCTGGAGGCGGCCTACGCCAAGGCGCAGTTCCTCCTGGCGCAAGGCCTGCGGGGCGAGGAGCTGGCCGCATGGATGAGCCGCTCGATCGCGGGCGAGCTCACCGAGTCGCGCGACCGCTGAGGATCACGAGCAGGCCGCCGCAGGAGGGGACGACGTCGCGCAGGACGTGCCAGTCCCGAGGCCCGCCCGGGCGGTCACCCGCCGGACGCCGGTGCGGCTCACTTGTCGGCGGCGCAGGTCAGCCCCTCCTCCGGCAGCTGACCGGCGAGCAGATAGGAATCGACGGCGCGGGAGATGCAGTCGCCCGCACGGCCGTAGGCGGTGTGCCCCTGGCCCTCCCAGGTGAGCAGGTGACCGTCGTCGAGCTGGGAGGCCAGTGACTCGCTCCACGCGTAGGGCGTAGCCGGGTCATCCTTCGTGCCAATGACGAGGATCGGGGCGGCGCCGGAGGCGTGAATGGGGTCGCGCGTCCGGGTCGACTCATGCCCCCATACCTGGCAGTACAGGTCCGAATAGGTCAGCACACTCCCGAAGGTCGGCGAGGCCTCTTCGATCTCCTCGGCCTCGGCATCCCACGATTCGGTATCGCCGACGACGGGGTAGTCCAGGCAGTTGATCGCGCTGATGACTTCTGCGCCGTTGTCCTTGTAGGTGCCGTCGGCATTGCGCGAGGACAGCTGATCGGAGATGGAGAGCAGGGTCGAGCCGTCGTCCTGGTCCATGGCCCGCGTCAATCCCTGGGTGAGCGCGGGCCAGGACTTGGTCTGGTACATGCCCTTGAGAATCGAGTCCAGAGCCAGCGAGTAGGTCAGCGGTCGATTCGGGTCCGAGGTCTTGAGGGGCAGAGTCCGAGTCTGGTCGAGGAAGTCCCGTACCTGCTTGACGCCGGAGTCGGCATCACCCGTCAGCGGGCAGTTCTTGGCGCTCTGACAGTCCTCAACATAGGCGCGCAGAAGGCTTTCGAAGCCCTGGGCCTGCCCCAGTGATATCTGCCCGGCGGTCAGGGTCGGATCGACTGCGCCGTCGAGCGCCATCCGCCCGACATTGCCGGGGAACAGCTCGGCATACGTGGCCCCGAGGTAGGTTCCGTAGGAGTAGCCGAGATAACTCAGGGCACTGTCGCCGACAGCCGCCCGCAGGATGTCGAGATCACGGGCCGCCGAGATGGTGTCGATGTGGTCGAGCAGACCCGGGATGCTCATCGCGGACTCGCATTTGGCCTTGAGTTCGGAGGCGTGCTCGGTGATATTGGCCCGTTCCTCCTCAGCCGAGTCCTTGCGGCTGACCGGATCGGAGCCGTCGTCCGAGCGCTTGGCGTCGAGCTCGGCGTCGGTCAGGCAGTCCACGGCGGCGGAGCCGCCCACGCCGCGGGGGTCGAAGCCCACGATGTCGTAGGACTCGAGCAGATCGTCGGTGAAGTAGCCCTTGGCGCTCTCCACCAGGTTGACGCCCGAGCCCCCCGGCCCGCCGGGGTTGATGAACAAGGATCCGATGCTGGTGCCGCTCGCCGAGCGGCGCTTGAGAGCGAGCTCGATAGTGGCGCCGCCGGGTTCGTCGTAATTCAGCGGCACGGTCACGCGTGCGCAGGAGAAGGTCCCGGGACCGGTGTCGGCATCGGCCTCCTGCATGCCGCCCTTCTCGCCACAGGGATACCAGTGGATGTCCTGGTAGTAGAACGTCTCGAGCTCTGTCGGTGCGGGAACCGGATCATTGGCGACTGCGGGTGTGGGCGTCACCGCGGGGCCACCGCCGCAGGACGCCATCGTCACGGCCGCCACGAGGGCGGTGGCCGCCGCAAGAGCGCGACGGGCACGGGAACGCATACGCAAAGTGCTCACACCAGCAGCCTAACCGTGCTGATTCGCGCGCGACTCCCCTTTCCGAAGCCGCTCACCGACGGCGTGTCGTCTGCGCACGACCAGCGACGCCCTCTTCACGCCTGGGGGCGCAGCTGGACCATGAGGGATTCGATGGCCAGAAGCGGGGCCGCGTTGGAGCGCAGGCGCGTCCGGCACTCCTCGATCGCGGCGATGCGCGCCAGGGACTGCTCGGGACCGGTGGCGGCGGCGACCTGGTCGAGGGCCTCGGACAGATCGATATTGACCCGTTCGACGTCGCTGCCCATCTGGGCGGCGAGCACGTCGCGGTAGAAGGAGAGCAGGTCGATCATGGCCCGATCCAGGACGTCGGTGCGGGCGCGCCGGGCACGGCGCTTCTGGTCCTCCTCCAGCTGGCGGACCTGGGCGCGCAGCGCCGGCGGCACCTTGGACTCCCCCTCCAGGCCCAGAGCCCGAAGCAGAGCAGCCTTCTCCCGCGCATCGCGCTCGGTGGTGGCGTCCTTGGCCTCCGCCTCGGCCGCCTCGACGAGGTCTGCGGCCGCCAGGACCGCGTCCCCGACGCTGCGCAGGGAGACGGGCGCCAGCAGGAGACGACGCCGGCGCTCCCAGGCATCCGGGTCGGTGGCCAGGTGCCGGGCGAGCCCGATGTGGGACTGACTGGCCCTGGCGGCTCGCGCGGCAAGGTCGGGATCAGCGCCGTCGCGGCGCACGAGCAGTTCGGCGACGGCGTCGGCCGGCGGGATGCGCAGGGTCACCAGGCGGCACCGGGAGCGGATCGTGGGCAGGACGTCGTCGGCGCTCGGGGTGCACAGGAGCCACACCGTCTGCGGCGGGGGCTCCTCGATGGACTTCAGCAGCACGTTGGTGGTGCGCTCGGCCATGCGGTCGGCGTCCTCGACGAGGATGACGCGCCAGCGGCCCGTCCAGGGGCGGCGCTGCGCCTCCCCGATGAGCCCCTTGACCTCCTCCATGGTGATGAGGAGCTTCTCGGTGGCCAGGCGCACGACATCGGGGTGGACGCCGCTCATGACGTCCCGGCAGGGCTTGCACTGCCCGCAGCCGGGAGTAGGGCCGGTGCACTGCAGGGCGGCCGCGAAGGCGCGGGCGGCGTTCGAGCGCCCCGAACCGGGCGGGCCCGTGACCAGCCAGGCGTGGGTCATGGCCGAGCCGTCGGTCGTATCCGCAGCACCGGCGGCTCCGACATCACCGGGGACCTCGGGGGCGGTCCCGCTCCCAGTCCCGCGCCCGGTCCGACTCGAAGTCCGCGGCGCCTCCGCAGCGCTCTCGCGCGTCTCGGCGACGGTCCGGGCCGAGCGGGCGGCCGCCTCGAAGACGCCGACGACGGCCTCCTGCCCGACGACGTCATCCCATACGCCCATCAGCGCTCACCTGCCCGCCGAGCCGCGGAATTCTCGGACCCGCTGGAATCACTGGAATCGTCGCCGAGAGCGCTCCCGGGCAGGCGCGCAAGAAGGGGGCGGACGGCATCGAAGACGTCGTCGGCCACCGCCTCGACGGGCCGGTCGGCGTCGATGACGACGAACCTGTCGGGCTCGCCCTTGGCAAGAGCGAGGAACTGAGCGCGCAGGGCGGCGTGGAAGGCGCCGGGCTCGCGCTCGAGCCGGTCCGTCGCGCCGCGCGCCATGGTGCGGCGCGAGGCGATATCCGGCTCGGCATCGAGGAGGATGGTGAGGTCCGGGAGCAGGCCTTCGGTGGCCCACAGGGACAGATCCCGGACATCATCAACGCCGAGGCTGCGGGCGACTCCCTGGTATGCGACCGAGGAGTCGAGGTAGCGGTCGGTCAGGACCACGGCACCGCGCTCCAGGGCGGGGCGGATCCTGGTGGCGACGTGGTGCGCGCGGTCGGCCGCGTACAGGAGGGCCTCGGCGCGGGGGGAGATGTCGTCGCCGTGCAGGAGGAGGCGCCGGATCTCGATCCCCAGGTCCGTGCCCCCGGGCTCGCGGGTCGCCTCGCATTCAACGCCCGCCTCCTTAAGCAGCTCGGCGAGGATGCGGATCTGGGTGGTCTTGCCGACGCCGTCGCCGCCTTCGAAGGAGATGAACAGGCCCGGATGCGCGGCACCCGGTGCGTCGGGCGCGTTGAGGACGGCCCGCGGTTGGGAGGCGTTGTCGGTCACGGCGTCAGCGTAGCGGGCGGGCACGTAGGCACGGCGCAGCGTGGAGGGCGCGGGACAGCCCGGGGTGCGCGACGCGCGAGGGCAGGTGATGCGGGAACTCGGCTCCGCCCGCCGCCCCCATCGCCGAGATCGGTCGTACTCCGCATCGAAATCGGTCCGGTTCCGCACCGAGATCGGTCGTACTCCGCCGCGAAATCGGTCCACTTCCGCACCGAGATCGGCCGCGTTCCGGTTTGGGGTTGTGGGTGTGGATGTCTTCGGTGTTGCACATGGGAGGGTGGGGGTTCTGTGGGGTGAGGGTTGGTTTTTGTTGCGATTGTGGGCTTTTCTGGTGATCATGGTGTGTGGCGGTCGGGTTCCCATGTGCGTTGAGAGGGTCCGTGCACATGGGAGCGGGATCATGGTCGTTGCTGATGTTGCTGTTCCGCATGATTCCGCGATTTCCGCTGACACGGAGCGCGCGCAAATGTGCAACATCCACCACCCCAGCACACGCAGCACCCGCAGAGCCACCCCGAAGCAGTGAAACCCGACTCGTACGATCCCCAGCTCCAAGACATCACACCCCACACCGGACTGCGACCGATCTCGAGCCGGAACCGGACCGATCTCGGTGCGGATTACGACCGATCTCGAGCCGGAAGCGGACCGATCTCGGTGCGGATTACGACCGATCTCGACGCGGAGCAGCGCCCGTTGCGGCCAGGCTGCGGGCAGCCGCGACCACAGCGGCGCGACGTCTGCGATGCTCGTCCTCAGTGGGCGGCCCGCACAGCATCCGGGTCACCTGAGGCACCGTCGACCACCATCCGGCAATCGACAGCACGAGCAGAATCAGGTGCGCGGCATCAATATCGTCCGTGATGGTGCCGGCCTCCTGCCCCTTGACGACGGCAGCGGACTTGTAGCCGTAGTACTCGCGGCGCTGGTCCTCATCGGGCACCTCGCCATCGAATACCAGCGCCTCCCACCGCAACAGGCGGATCAGCTCGGGCCGCTCGCGGTGGTAGTCGTAGATCCGTCCGGCGTAGTCCCCAATGTCCTCGGTGGCGAACGAGGTCACCGGCACCGACTGGGCGACCTGCGCCAGCTCGTCGCGCAGCACTGCCGCGAAGAGCTTCTGCTTGCCGCCGAAGTAGTTGTACACCCGCTCCTTGTTGACTCCGGCCTTCTTCGCGATCCGCTCGATCGTCGTGCCATCGGGACCGCACTCGGCGAACTCCGCCGTCGCGGCCTCCTTGATCCTGCGCCTGGTCCCCTCCGTGTCCCACGCCATGACCTGAGCTACACCTCCTCCATCTCCAACGTTGAGGTTGCTCCTCGAGGCAGAACAGTACTACGGTAATTTCCAACGTAAGCGTTGGAAGGAAGAGCGCATGGGCCAGAACCTCCCCCAACCAGAGACACCCACCTCTGAGGCGCACCCCTCACGCCCCTCAACCGAACCGAACTTCCCCGCCGGCAGGAGCGTCATCGTCATCCTGGTGGTGACGGCCCTGTTCGTTCTCACGCAGCTCTACGCCGCGATCCCGCTATCGACTCCGGTGTCCTCCGCCCTGGGAGGCGATGCGACGTTCGCCCTCTCGACGAGTTTCAGCCTCACCTATGCCGCAGGCTTTCTCATCTGGGGCCCGGTCTCAGACCGATACGGCCGAAAGCGGGTCATGGCGATCGCCGTCGGCGTGCTCGCCGTCACCACCCTCCTGTGCGCGCTGGCATCCTCCCCGTCCGCCATGACACTGCTGCGCGCCCTGCAAGGCCTGTCCGCCTCCGGATTCGCCCCCGTGGCGCTGGCCTATCTCGCAGAAGCGGTCGCACCCGCCAGACGAGCCGGGGCGATCGGAGCGATGTCGACCTCGTTCCTGGTCGCCGGCATCTTCGGCCAGGTGCTCGCCTCCGTGATCGCGCTGCGCGCCGGCTGGCCGTGGTTCTTCGTACTCTGCGGCATTGTCCTCGCGATCGCATTCGCATTGATCCTCGCGGCGGCGACCGAGGCGCCCCGGCATGCACCATCACCCTCGCTCCTCGCGCAGTTCGCCAACCTCGCCCGCCTGCTGACCATGCCGGTGATCGTGCTGCTCAGCATCGCCCACATCACGCTCCTGCTGTCCTTCGTCGCCCTCTACACCGGCATCGGACAGCACCTGCAGAGCCTCGACATGCCCGCCTCCGCCACCGTCCTGATCCGACTGGCGGCATTGCCCGCGATGTTCATCAGTCTGAGCGTCGGCGCTCTGGCCCAGCGACTGGCCATGGCCCGGGTGGCCCAGCTCGGCTTCACCCTGGCCGCCGTCGGGATGCTCGGGGAGGTCGCACTGTCCGGAACCATCCCCGGTCTCATCGCCGCGAGCATCGTCTACGTCGCCGGGGTGGCGCTGGCCGTGCCGTCCATGATCAACCTCTACGGCGAGGCGGCCGCGCCGAACCGGGGAAGCGGAATGGCGATCAACGGCTTCGTCCTGTTCATCGGGGCCGGCATCGGTTCCGTCGTCGGCACGACGTTCGCGAGCCTGAGCACCCTCGCCATCGTCCTGGTCGCGCTTCTCGCCGTCGCCGCCGCATCCGTGGGAGCCGTCTCGGCGCTCACCCGGAGGGCCGCCCATGATTGACGTCCTGCTTCTGGGCGCGACCGGACGAACCGGCACCGCCCTGCTGCGCCATCGCCCTCGGAACGCGCGCCTGCACCTGGGAGTGCGAATCCGCGGCGGCACACGGCCGTCGTCAGTACCCGACGGCGACGACGTGCGTGCCATCGACCTGACCGATCCCGTTCTTATGCGAGCGGCGCTCTCGGGCATCGACGTCGTCGTCAACGCGATCCGTCTGCCCGGCGAGATCCCGGCGACAGCGCTGATCGACCTCCACGAGCGGATCGCCACCGCGCGCGATGAGCGCGAAGGCTCCCTGATCATCCACGTCGGCGGGGCCGGGTCGCTCCACCTGGGTGACGGACGGCGCTTCTGGCAGGACCCGGACTTCCCCTCCGTGACGCTGCCGCGCGGCGTGGCCCACGCCGCGCTTCGCGACCACCTGGAGTCCGGAGGGGGGTCGAGAGGTTCGAGCAACTGGGCGTACCTCATTCCACCGCCCGTCTACGTCCCCGAGGGCCGATTCACAGGCGCCTACCGCAGGCTTGCACCGTCCGACGACGAACGAGCACTCCTGCGATCCACGATCAGCTATGAGGACTTCTCCCTCGCCCTTGCCGACGCGATCCACGAGCACTGGAGCGGAACTCATCTGATCTCAGCCGGCTGCACGTCCATGCCCTGACGATGCGGCGCAGTTGAACCGATCTCGACGCGGAATACGACCGATCTCGGGGCGGAAGTGGACCGATCTCGACGATGGCTCGCCCCTACCTCTTGTCCTCAGTCTGGTTCTTGATCGTGTTGCCGTTGCCGAGGTCCTGGATCTGCGGAGTGTTCCCGGCCCACAGCACGGTGTTGTAGCTACTGGTGACGGTGACATTCTTGGTATCGCGCACGTAGACGTGGTTGCTGCTACCGTCATTGATGACGACGTTCTCGGCATAATCGACAAGAACGGTGACGCCACTGCCGTTGATCGTCAGGTTCGTGACGTCGCCCTCGATGTGAATGGTGTCGTACGAGCGGTCGACGACGACCTGCCCGTTGACAGGCGTCATCGTCTTCCTGGTGGAGCGCTGGTCCGCACTGAACCAGTCGTCACTGGTGATGGTGGCTCCCGCGCCCGGGCGCTCGGGGTCGGGGGACGCGGTCCCCGTGGCGCCATCGCCCACCAGTGGGGGAAGCACAGTGGGACTGCTGCTCGGCGACGGCACGGACGGGGCCGGCGCGGGCGAGAACGTGGCCGGATCCTGCGACGCACTGCCATTGGTGGGAGTGGCGGAGGAGGAGCTGCCGGCCGACTCGGAGGATGCGCTCGGGGAGTCGGTGGAGTCCGTCGAGCCGCCGCCCGCACGGTCCAGGGTGATCGAGCAGGCCCCCAGTCCGGTGCTCAGGGCCAGCGCGCACGCCAGGGCGGCCACCAGACGACGGGAGGAGCGAGTCCGCACGGCGCCCCGCACGGCGCCGTCTGCGGAGGTCGATGACGCAGATGACGCACCGGCGGCGGAATCGGTCGGGAATGCAGTCGGAAACTCAATCGGGAACTCAGATGGGATCTCGGAGGCGGGTGTCATGGGACTCTCCTTGAAGGTGAGGGCGGGTCAGAAGACGGGGATCATGATCTCGACGCGGCGGTTGAGCTGGCGCCCGCCGGGATTATCGGACCCATCGGGGTTGGTGTTGGGGGCAGCCGGCTGGGTCTCCCCGTAGCCGACGGGGGTGAGCTGGGTCGTGGCGCCGGCCGTGTGCAGGGCATCGACGACGGCCTGGGCCCGCTGCTCGGAGAGGGTCTGGTTGTAGGCGTCGTCCGCCACGGAGTCGGTATGGCCGGCGACAGTCGCCTTCGGGGCTCCGGCCTGGGTGAGCACCTGGGCCAGGGAGTTGAGCACCTCGCTCGACTCGGGGCGGATCGCATAGGAGTCGACGTCGAACAGGATTCCGGAGTCCAGGGAGATGGCGGTGCCGCAGGACTGCACCGGCTGGACGGCGTCGATCGAGGGGAAGGCCCCGACCTTGCCGACCGGGGGCAGAGGGTCGGCGGCAGTGCTCTGGCCGTTGACCAGCGCCGTGCCATCGCCATGATTGATGATGGACAGCGAGCCGTCGGTGTAAGTGCCCGTGCCGTCGCCGTTGTTGATAATGCTCACGGAGCCCTGCTTATAGGAACCCGCTCCATTGCCGTTGACCACGATGTTCTCCCCCGTGGCGGAGTTCGTGGATGTGCCCGAGCCGTCCTTCTGGACGGTGACGGACAGGGTCGCATCCACATAGGTGCCCGTGCCGTCGCCATTGGCCACGATCTTCGTAGTCCCGTCCGTGTACGAGCCGGAGCCGTTGCCGTTGTTGACGACGGTGGCCTTGCCGTTCGAGGAGGAGCCGGAGCCATCGCCGTTGTTGACGACGGAGCTGTCGCCATCGGAGGAGGCGACGCCGCCGTCGCCGGTCAGAACGGTGCTGGTGGATCCCAGGTAGATGCTCCCGTTCTGATCGCAGCGGGCCGGGGAGACGGTGACGCCGGGAACGGAATCGACGTGGGCGGTCTGGTCGGGGGTCAAGGCGTTGTGATCGGCGGTGAGCAGGCCCAGGTCGGGCAGGGTGAACAGGGGGACGGGCGGCGCTTGGCCCATGGCGTATCCGGGCACCGTCGACCCTGCGGAGGCGGAGGCGCTCGGATTCGTCGAAGCCGTTGACGTCGCCGAACTCGCTGAACTCGCAGGAGCGGTGCTCGCCACCTGGGAGGGCCGGGCGTCGGTGGCGGGAGCGGTGTCGGTCGAGGAGGGCGCCGCATCCGGAGTCGAGGGGTTGCAGGCGCTCAAGGCGAGGCAGGCGGCACTGACAGCACTGATAGCACTGACGGCACTGACGGTTCTGAGCATGGCTGCGCAAACCACGGGGCCGCGTGGGCGACGCGCGCCGGAGACGGTGACGAGTGAGCGGGTGAAGTGGTTCATGCATATGACCTTACGAACAGGATGTCGCAGTGGGGTCATTGCGCTGTCGCTGTCCTGCGACAGGCGGCGGGCCGTGCGCAGGCCGTGCGCGAGGCATGCGTGGGTCGCACGGAGACCGTCCGGGCCGTCCGCGACCGGGCAGATGGCCGGCCGTGCGCAGACCGTGCGCAGACAGTCCGCGGACCGTCCACGGACAGAGCATTCGCCCGTGATATTTTCTCCGCATGACGTTATTCTTGAGAGTTCGTCTCGGGCGTTTCATCGCCGTTCTGACGGTTCTCAGCCTGCCCGTGGCTCTGGCGGCCTGCCAGAGCCCCGTGAGCGCAACGGGCACGACGAACGCGAGGAACGCAGAGAATTCTGAGAACGCAGCGAACTCTGGGAACGCGTCGGGTGCGGCCGGCGCGGATACGCAGACGTCGGCCGACGGATCTTCCGGAACGGCCCAGGGCGCGGCCTCGTCGGACGGCGTCCCCGAGGGGCTGACCTCCTTCTACGACCAGGACCTCACCTGGAGCGACTGCGCGGACGGCGGGGCTGGCTACCAGTGCGCCAGCGCGACCGTCCCGCTCAACTACGACGACCCCTCGGGCGACACCCTCTCCATCGCTCTCAAGCGTCTGCCGGCCTCCGACGGCACGGCCGAGCTCGGCTCCCTGTTCCTCAACCCCGGCGGCCCGGGCGCCAGCGGCACCAGCATGATCACGACCGCCGCCACCCTGTACACCCCCGAGATGCTCGCCTCCTACGACCTCATCGGCTTCGATCCGCGCGGCGTCGGCGGCTCGACTCATCTGACCTGCTGGTCCCCCGACGACCTCGAGCAGATGATCGACGCGAATAATGCGACAACCCCTGGTGAGAAGACCGGCGAGGAGGACGATCAGGAGCAGGGGGCCGACGGCGCGGCCTCGGAGGACCTCGAGAAGACTGAGGAGCCTGAAGAGGCGGCCTCGCCCTCCCCGACGGGCGAGGCCGCCGCGCCCCCGAAGATCGACGACATCTTCTGGACGTCGACGGTCTCCAGGGGCTCCGCCGATGCCACCGCGTGCCGGACGCACTCCGAGGTCCCCGGTCTCATCGATCACATGGGCAAGTCCGATACGGCGCGCGACCTCGATGTCCTGCGCTCCGCGGTCGGCGACAAGCAGCTCAACTACCTCGGCTACTCCTACGGCACCGCGATCGGCGCCGCTTATGCCGAGCTCTTCCCGAGCAGCGTCGGGCGCGTGGCCCTGGACAGCGCGCAGGACCCGACGCTGACCCGCTCGGAGACCGCCGACGCCCAGTTCACCTACCGGGAGAGCCGGTTGCGCGCGTATCTCGGCAGCTGCCTGGATCAGGGCGACTGCCCGGTCACCGGCACTGTGGATGAGGCCGTCTCCCAGCTCACCGCCTTCTTCAAGGGCCTGGACGGCAAACCGCTCACCGTCACCCAGGACGGTCGGACCAGCCAGATGGACTCCTCGACCGCCTTCACCCATGCGCAGAACCTGTGGTTGACCCGGCCCGAGTACTGGCCCGCGCTGACCAGGGCGCTGTCCGCGGCGATGACCCGGCACGACGGCACCGAACTCGCGCGCGTGGGCGCCCTCGTCCCGGGAACGGGGCAGATCACGAAGCCGACGACGCAGGAGCAGGCGCTGTTCACCATGGTCTACACCGCGGCGATCTGCGCGGACTCGCCCGACGTCGATAATCAGGACGACTGGAACGCGGAGGCGTCGAAGGCGTACACGGACTACCCGCTCATGAGCGCCATGGGCTCCCTGCCCGCCGGGACCGATGCCTACTGCCACGGCTGGGGCGTCACCTCGGGCTCCGCGCCGGCCGAGGTCCACGCCTCCGGCTCGGCGCCCATCCTCGTCGTCGGCGTCACCGAGGACTCCCAGACGCCCTACGCATGGTCCCAGTCATTGGCCACGCAGCTCGACGCCGGGCACCTGCTCACGGTCGAGGGCTACCGGCACGGAGCCTCCATGTCCAACACGTGCGCCATTTCGCGCGTCAGCGACTACCTGGTCAACGGCGCCCTGCCCGACGAGGGCGATGCGGGGAACGTCACGTGCCCCATCGATCCGCTGCCCGCCGACGCCGCCGAGGCGCTCTCGCAGTAGCACCCCTCACCCGCCGGGGTCCGCCGGCCACGTCCGCCTTCTCGAAGCCGACGCCGGCTAGCGCCCCCACCCGCCGGCACCAGCGGGCCCCGGGCCGGCAGCCCGGACATGCGGCACCCGGGCGAAGCAAGACGTGAACGCTCCTTTCCAATATGAACGTACTTTTCTCCCGCCTTTCTGGGGGTAGAGCTCAGAAAGGCGGGAGAAAAGTACGTTCACGCGACGAAGGTCCGTTACGGCGCAGGATGCATCAGGGCAGATGCGGGCAGACCAGAGAGCACGGACTCATCAGGAGGCGGGAATGAAGACCTCCACGCGCCGGTTGAGCTGACGCCCCGCCGGGTTGTCCGAGCCGTCCGAGTTCTCGTTGGGGGCAACCGGCTGCGACTCCCCGTACCCGGTCGCGTCGAGCGACGCCGTCGCACCATCGGCCACCAGAGCGTCCACCACCGCCTGGGCCCGCTGCTCGGACAGCGTCTGGTTGAAGGAGTCATCCGAGACCGAGTCGGTGTGCCCGTACACGTGCCCGCTCGAGGCGCCCGCCCGGTTCATCGCGTCCGCCAGGTTCTTGAGCGTCTGGGCGGCATCGGAACGCACCTGCGAGGACCCGAAGTCGAACAGCACCCCGTCCTGAAGGGTCATGACAGTCCCGCAGGACTCCACCGGCGTGGCCGCGTCGATGGGCGGAAAGGCGCCGACTTTCTCAACCGCGGGCAGCTTCTCGGCATCGACGGTCCTGCTCCCGCTCGCCGAGGTGATCAGGGCCGATCCGTCGCCGTCGTTGACGATGTTCAGCCCGGTGGCGGTATCGGTGTAGGTGCCCGCACCATTGCCGTCATTGACGATGGAGACGGTGCCCGCGGTGTAGGTGCCCGAGCCGTTCCCGGTGATGGTGATCGACTCGCCGGTCTGGGAATTGGTGTAGGAGCCACCGCCGGCGCCGTCGACCGTGACGCTCAGGTGCGCGTCGGTATAGCTGCCCGCACCGTTGCCGCTGTTGATAATGCTCAGCCCGGTGGCGGTATCGGTGTAGGTGCCCGCACCATTGCCATCGTTGACGATGGACACACTGCCCTTGGTGACTGTACCGGCCCCGTTGCCGTCATTGACCACCGAGGAGTCCCCGTCGCTCGTCACGGCCGCGCCGTTGCCGGTGATGACGGTGGAGGTGGAGCCGGAGGCGAGCACGCCCGGCTCATCGCAGCGGGCGGGAGAGACGGTGATGCCGGGGACCGAGGTGAGAGAGCTCGTCACATCCGGGGTGAAGGCACCGGTCGAGGCGCTCAGCAGCGACAGGTTCGGCAGGGCGAACAGCGGTACGGGCGGGATCTGCCCCACCGCATAGCCGGGAACGGCGAAGGCGCTGTCGGCGGTGGCGGAGGCGCTCGCCGAAGGAGTGGAGCCCGACGACGGCGCGGCCGCGGCGGGAGTAGGCGCGGCACCATCCTGACCGTCCTGGGAGGCGCCGCTGGAGCCACCGGAGCTGATCGCGCACCCGCTGGCCGTCAGGGACAGAGCGACGGCGGTTGCCAGAAGAAGGGATGAGATTCGGGGGAATCGGGTTCGTTGCATGCTCGTAACCTACTAAAAATCCACGTTTTAGCATGCCCCTAGAATCACCATAGCTCGTCGCAATCATGCGACACGGCATTATGGCGCAGCGACACAGACGCCGCCTCAGGGCGTTCTTGCCGGGCCCGCCACCGGCAGCACGAGCCACACGCGCGTGCCCACGCCCTCGCGCGAGGTCATGCCCACGTTCCCGCCGTGACGCTCAGCGATCGTGCGCACCAGGGGAAGCCCCAGTCCGGAGCCGGGCAGAGCACGGGCATTGCCCGCACGCCCCAGTTCACGGAAGACCAGCCCCATCTCCTGACCGGGCACCCCTATGCCCGTATCGGCGACCTCGATCGTCACGGTGCCGCCCTCTTCCCGGCCGCGCACTTCGACCGCCCCGCCGGCCGGGGTGTACTTGGCGGCATTGGACACGACGTTGTAGACGGCCGAGTAGAGGAGGTCGCCGTCGCCGCGCACATGGGGCAGGGGCCAGGGGACCGACGGCAGGTCGAGGCGGATGCGCACCGCGGTCCCGCGCCCGGCGGCCTCCTCGACGACGGCGTTCACGGCATCCTGCACCGTCTCCGCCAGATCGACGTCCTCCAGGGCCAGGGGCGCCGCCTCGAGCTCCGCGAGCTTGCGCAAGTCGGTCAGCAAACGGCCCATCCGCCGGGACTGCGCATCGACGACCTCGAGGTTGACCGCAATGGCGGGGGACGCGCCCTGGGAGGCATCGGCGACTGCGGCGCGCACAGCCGTCAAGGGATTCTTGAGCTCATGGTCGAGGCGCCGCAGGAACTGGCGGTGCTGCATGCGCGCCTCCTCCTGAACCTGAAGGCGCAGCTGCCGGAGCGCGGCATCCTGACGGCGTCGACTGATGCTGACCACCAGGCCCATCAGGAGTACGGCGGCCAAGGTCTCGCCGATGAGCAGGGCGGGCGAGACCATGATGTTCAGACGCAACTCGCCCATCAGCAGGTAGGCCGCAACGGTGAGCACCGCCGCGATGACGACAGCGACGCCCCATCCCGCGACCATGCCGGCCAGTCCGGACGAGCCAGACGGGCCGGACGAGCCAGACGAGCCGCGACGGTCCGGCCGGGGCCCGTCCGGCGTCGGCCATCGTCCGTAGGACCGGGTCACGTGCGGGCCCCGATCGATGCCGATACAAACCTCGTCATCCTCGCCATCCTCGCAATCCTCGCCACGGTGGCCATGGCGGCCATGGCCACATCGTAAGACCGGATCACGTATGGACCTCGGCGCGGAAACGGTAGCCCACCGAGGGGACGGTTTCGATGTAGAAGGGGGCGGAGGCGTCGTCGCCCAGGACCTGACGGATCTCCCGCACGCGGTGATCGACGGCTCGCGTCGAGGAGGCGAAGTCGATGCCCCACAAGGCCGAGAGGAGGGCATCCCGGGTGTGGAGTTCACCCGGATGGCTCATGAGGTAGTCCAGGAGTGTGACCGCCTTCGGAGTCAGGGAGAGCTCGCGGCCGCGGAGCTCGACACGGCGCGCGGGTCGATACAGGACGAGGTCGCCGGACACGAGGCGGGTCGCGGCGGTCAGCGGCTGCCTGGTTCCCCGACTGCGACGCAGGACCGCGCGGATGCGGGAGGCGAGCTCGGCGGGGTCGAAGGGCTTGGACAGATAGTCGTCGGCGCCGTCATCGAGAGCGGAGACCCGCTCGTAGGAGGCATCGACCTGAGTGAGCAGAATGATGGGCGTCCAAGCCCCGCCCGCTCGCACCCGCCGCACTAGCTCCCGCCCGTCCATACGCGGCATGAGGACATCGGATACCACGATATCGACCTCGTAGGCGGCCAGAAGATCCAGTGCCTCCACACCGTCCGAGGCCAGCATGACCTGGTACCCGCCGCGCTCGAGGTAGGGACCGAGAGAGCGGCGGATCGGAGCCTCGTCGTCGACGAGCAGGACCGTGGCGGGCGGGGGAGCCGATGCGGCGGACTGAGTCACGAACGCCTCACTGAGAGATCTTTCCGGTCGTGCTGCCGGCGCCCTGGTCCTGGATGTCGGGGTCGTCCCCGAGCCAGTGGACGGTAACGCCGGCGCCCTGGATCTGGAGGTGGTTGATGTCTCGAGCGTAAACGGTGACATTGGCGCCCTGAACGATGAGGGTGTCGACGTCATCGGCGGCAACGATGGCGTTGGCTCCCTGGACCGTCAGGGTGTCGAGGTCGCCCACCAGGTTGAGAGTCGCACCCTCATCCTGGACCGCGTAGCTGCCGGCGACCTCCCTGCGCTCGCCCTTGTCGAGGATGTTCTTCCACGCCGAATCGGTGATCGCGGCGTCCTCCGCATCGTCGCCCGCATCGGTGCTGTCATCCTTGTCGTCACCCTTGTCGGTCTTGTCAGTGCCGTCGCCATCGTGGCCGGCGGAGCTGTCGGGAGACGCGGCGCCGCCGGCACTGGCCGAGGCGGTGGAGCCCGCGTCCGCCTTCTCGGTCTGGGAGGCCGAGGATGAGGCGGAATCGCCGGAGCCGTTGACGGACATCGAGCAGGCGCCCAGCGACAGAGCCAGGGCCAGAGCAGCGGTACCGGCGAGAGCGGTCTTGGGGAGGTGCATGGAGGTTCCTCTCGGGAATCGGCGGGGAGTTTGCACGGAGATCACATTACCCGCCCGCTGTCTTGGGCCTGTCGCCGGGCTGTCGCAGGACTGCGACCCCGGACGCGATTAATCTCACGGAATCACTAATTCGCCACCCCTCCGCCGAGATCGGTCATACTCCGCGCCGAGATCGGTCGTACTCCGCGTCGAGATCGGTCCACTTCCGCGTCGAGATCGGTCCACTTCCGCATCGAGTTCGGTCACTAACACCAGCTGCAAAAACTTTGAACGGTACCCAAGCAATAGAGACGCACATCGGAAATAGCAGCCCTAACAACAGCTCAACTATTCCGCCCAGTCATGGCGGCGGCCCGCCCGAAGCCGTTCAGACCCGGTTCCGACGACGACCCACCTCCCCGCCGAGGATCAGCCCCGTCGAGCCCAGCAACCTCATCATCGACGCCGCGATTCGCATGGATGCCTTCCTCCAAAACCGAAGCCGGTCGCCCCTTATCGATGAGATGCTTGATGTCGAGGCCGTGGATGAAATAGCCGGCACAGTAGATCTCGGCGTCAACGATAATTCCTTGCACGCACGTACATTTCTGCCATTCTTCTGGCAGCAATCCCAGAAGGATGGCAGAAAGAAGCACCCGATTCAATCAGCCTCACAAGGCGAGAGATAGAGCGCTGCGGATTTCAGCGATTCATTCTTCGTTGCGTTTACCATGCACCCGTTTACCGACACGCGTGGAAATCACCAGATGCTCACGCTCGAGGGAACGCACGAAGGAAGAGATCGTCGATTGCGCAAGCTGCGCCTTTTCAGTGATCTGGCTGACCCATATTCCAACCTCATCTGAAAAAGCACGTCGACTGATCGCTATATCCGACATGTAGCCAAGGCTGACAGTGCTGATCCGCCCCTGACTCAACAACCAGTACGAGTCCTCCTAACTGCGAGCGCCGTCACTCGCGGCCCGGGCACACACAGGCGGCAGAATGCGCAGCCTCGCCATCCCCGCCATCTCATCAACCGCCCTCATCAAGGCGAGCACCCGAGTACCCCAAGCAATTGCGGCAATGTGAATGAGCACGCAAGGACCGAACCGATCTCGAGCCGGAGACGGACCGATCTCGACGCGGGTTGCGACCGATCTCGAGCCGGAGACGGACCGATCTCGGTGCGGAATACGACCGATCTCGGCGAGGGAGGGAGGGGAAAGCACCTCGGGTCAGGTGGGCACGTGCCCGTTCAGGACTCCTCGGCCGGGGGCGTCGTCTTCTTGCGAGTGGCCGTCTTCTGGGCGGTCTTGGCCGCCTTCTTGGTCGTCGTCTTCTTCGCCGCGGTCTTGCGGGTGGTGCGCTTCTTGGCGGGCCCCTTGGCGCGCTTCTCGGCGAGCAGCTCATAAGCGCGCTCGGGGGTGACGGTGGCCGGGTCGTCCCCGCGCCGCAGGGTCACGTTGGTCTGGCCGTCGGTGAAGTACGGCCCGAAGCGGCCGTCCTTGATGACGACGGGCCGCCCGGACTCCGGATCCTCCCCGAGCTCGCGCAGCGGACCGCGCGCGGCCGCCTGACCGCGACGCCGCTTGGGCTGCGCGAAGAGCTCCAGGGCCTGTTCGAGGGTCACCGTGAAGATCTGCTCCTCGGTCTCCAGAGACCGCGAATCCGTCCCCTTCTTCAGATACGGGCCATAACGGCCGTTCTGAGCGGTGATGTCGACGCCCTCGGCGTCCTGGCCGACGATGCGCGGCAGACTCAGCAGATCGAGGGCCTGCTCAAGAGTGACCGTGGCCAGAGTCATCGTCTTCAGCAGGCTTGCCGTACGGGGCTTGGGCTTGGCGGCCTTCTTGGCCCGGGTCGTCCTCGTGGTCTTGCCGGTCTTCCCAGCCTTCTCCCCCGACGCGGCACTCTCCGTGGAGGCGGCCTCCTCGGACGGCTCGGGAAGCACTTCGGTGACGTAGGGCCCGTAGCGGCCGTCCTTGGCGATGATCGTGTGCCCGGTGGCCGGATCGACGCCGAGCTCGCGGCCGTCATCGGCGGCGCGCTCGAACAGCTCACGGGCCTTGGCCACGGTGAGCTCATCGGGGGCGACGTCGGCGGGCACGTTGGCCCGCTTGCCCTCGTCATCCTCCAGGTAGGGCCCGTAACGCCCCACTCGCAGAGTGATGCCCTCGCCGATCTCGATGGAGTTGACGGCCCGGGCGTCGATCTCGCCCAGGTTCTCCACCAGGGCCTTGAGACCCTGCTCGACGTCCGCCTGTACGGCATCGGCGGGCCCGACGTCGGCGCCCCCGACCGCGAGCGCCTGCGAGCCCTGCCCGAAGTAGAAGCGGGTGAGCCAGTCGATCCGATCCTCCTGTCCGGCGGCGATGCGGTCGAGGTCGGCCTCCATGGAAGCGGTGAAGTCGTAGTCGACCAGCTCGGTGAAGTTCTCCTCCAGCAGGCGGGTGACCGCGAAGGCGAGCCAGGTGGGCACGAGGGCCTGCCCACGGTGCTCCACATATCCGCGGTCCGAGATCGTGGACATGGTGGCCGCATAGGTCGAGGGACGGCCGATCTCGCGCTCCTCCAGGGCCTTGACCAGGGAGGCCTCGGTGTAGCGCGGCGGCGGGGTGGTCTCGTGGCCGGAGGCCTCGGCGGACAGGGCGGAAAGATCATCGCCGGCACTCATCGCCGGCAGGCGCACGTCCTTGTCGCTCTTGGCGCCGGCCTTGCCGCCGGCCCCGGTAGACCCGGTGGACCCAGTGGACCCGGCGGACTCGGACTCGTAGCGCTCGGCGTCGCGCCCCTCCTCGTAGGCGGCGAGGAATCCGCGGAACGTGATGACGGTGCCGGAGGCGGTGAAGCCGGCCGTCGAGAAGGTCAGGCCCGCATCCCGCGAGACCCCGCCGGCGGGCTTCAGGGGGACCTCGACTCTCACGGTGGCGGTCGAGCCGACGGCGTCGGCCATCTGCGAGGCGACGGTGCGCTTCCAGATGAGCTCATAGAGGCGGAACTGAGCGCCGGCGAGCTGATCCGAGACCTGAGCCGGAGTGCGGAAGTGGTCCCCGGCGGGGCGAATGGCCTCGTGGGCCTCCTGCGCGCCCTTGGACTTCGCGGCGTAGATGCGCGGCTTGGCGGGCACGTACTCGGCCCCGTACAGCTCGGCGACCTGCGCGCGCGCCGCTGCCACCGCCTGGCCGGACAGCACGGTGGAGTCGGTTCGCATATAGGTGATGAAACCGTTCTCGTACAGCCCCTGCGCCACCCGCATGGTTTCGCGCGGATTCATGCGCAGCTTGCGCGACGCCTCCTGCTGGAGGGTGGAGGTGGTGAAGGGGGCGGCCGGACGGCGCTTGTAGGGCTTCTCCTCGACCTCCGCCACGCGCGGACGGCCACGGCCGACGGCGTCGGCCACCGCCTTGGCCCCGCCCTCGTGCAGATGAACGGTGCCGGCCTTGACCGCGGCCGGGCGGAGCCCGCCGGCATCGGTGAAGTCGCGCCCCGTGGCCACGCGGCGCCCGTCCAGGGTCGCCAGGCGGGCGGTGAAGGCGTTCGCGCGGCGGGCATCCGCATCCTCGGAGATCGACGACGCACCTGCCCCCGGCAAGGCGGCGAACTCAGCCTCGACGCCCCAGTATCCTGCCGAGACGAAGGCCATGCGCTCGCGCTCGCGCTCGACGACCAGCCGCGTGGCCACCGACTGCACCCGGCCGGCGGACAGACCCGCGCGGACCTTGCGCCACAGCACGGGGCTGACCTCATAGCCGACCAGGCGGTCCAGGATGCGGCGGGTCTCCTGAGCGTCCACCAGATGAATGTCCAGATCCCGGGTGCTGGCCAGCGCCCGGGTGACGGCCTCCTTCGTGATCTCCGTGAACGTCATCCGCCGCACGGGCACTTTGGGCTTGAGAACCTGGAGGAGGTGCCAGGCGATGGCCTCGCCCTCGCGGTCGTCATCTGTTGCCAGGTAGAGCTCTTCAGCGCCCTTGAGGGCCTTGCGGAGTTGGGTGACCGTCTTCTTCTTATCGGGATTGACGACGTAATAGGGCTTGAAGCCGTCTTCGACGTCGACCGCGAACTTCCCGTAGGGGCCCTTCTTCTCCGCGGGCGGCAGCTCGGAGGGCTGAGCCAGATCACGGATATGGCCGACGGAGGCCTCGACGTCGAACTCCGCGCCAAGGTACGCGGCAATAGAGCGGACCTTGTTGGGGGACTCGACGATGACAAGCTTGGTGGACACGGCTGCCTTCCTCGCGTTTCTTCCGACGACACCGCACCACACGGGGGCCGCTCGGAGATGCCGGAGGCCGCCGGGAGGCCTCCTGCGGGCGACTGTAACGCATCGTCGGGGACATCACCCGGGTTCGTCTTCTGACGGCTGAGCCGCCGTCGCGGGTGGGCTCGAGCCCACCCGCGACGGCGTTCGACGAGTCCGCCGACCGGGCCCGGCGGCTCCTCGGTCAGGCGCTCGTCATTCGCTCCTCAGCTGCTCGTCAACCGCTCGTCAGCCGATTTCAGCCAGAGCCGAGCGGAGCACCTGGATGCGCTGATGGATGACGTTCTCGTCGAAGGGCAGGTGCAGGCCGCGACACTCGGCGGCGAGCGCCGCCAAGCCGCGCACCTCGGGCGTCCCGCGCTCGGCGAGGGCCGCCGCCTGAGCGACATTGACAGAGGCTCCCATGCCGCCATGACGGTCCACCCAGCGGCTCAGACGGCGCACCATGCGGTCCAGACTCGGGGTGATCGCGCCCAACTCGGCGTCGAGGGCGGTCACACCCTCCTCCACCTCGACGCACAACGGTCCGAGACGGGAGAAACCATCCTCAAGAGCCTCGCACAGATCGCGGATCGACCCCGCCGGGTCCTCCTCGCTGCCGTCCAGGACGGAGCGGGCGAAGCGCCCGACCATGAGCGTGAGCAGACGCATGAGCGCCACCGAGAAGCGCAGCTCGAGCACCGATTGGCGCAGGGCATCCATACGATCGGGCAGAGCGCGCAGCGCGGGCGTGGCGGTTGCGGACAGCTCGATGATCTGCGAGGCCAGCGCATCCGTCCTGTCCATGACATTGAGGGTGCGCCCGCCCACGACCCGGCCGAAGGACTCGGCACGATCGGCCACGTCGAGAAGCGTGCCCTTGGTGTCCGCCAGAGAGGTCAGCAGCCTCAGGTACTCCTCGAGCTCGAAGACGAGCAGGTTGGTGTCCTTCTCGATATGGCCGACGACCGTCAGGATCTGGGTCACGGGACCGGAGACCGGCGGTGGGGGCGGTACGCGCACGCCCGTGGAGACCAGGGTGGAGACCTCGCGGGGCAGCTGCGCCAGCGTCATCGCATGGAGGGAGGTGATGCCGATGGCGCCGAGCTCGCGCGTCAGGTCGTCCGCACCGTAGTCGCCGATCTGGCGCCGCGAGGCGCCGCGCGCGGCCACCTCGCGCTCCTTGGCGCGCACGGAGCGGTAGACCTGCTCCGTGGCCTGCTGAGTAGCGGCGTCGAGCGGCTTGGTGCGCACCGAGAGATATCCGCCGCTGATCGGCACGATCGTGGCGAAAACACGATAGTCGAGGCCGTCCGCCGCGCGATTGACCACGTAGGCGCACACCGGCAGACCGGCCTGAAGATCGTTCCACATGAGCCTGAAGACGCCCGCGGGCATATCCAGGTGCCTGATGATGTTGTGGGGCGATTTGATGAGCCGATCGCGGCTGTAGCGCGACAGGCTGTCGAAAGTGCGGTTGGTCCGCAGAATGACGCCCTTGTCATCGGTTGTCGAGAAGAAGATGTCGTCCGGTTCGAAGAACCGCTCATACCCGACCTGAGACTCCACGTCTGTCCTCTCTTGAATACTCGTTGCTCGTCATCGCACGCGCCGGCGTACGAAGGCGGCCTCTCATACCAACCCAGCAATCGCGCTAGAAATCGACTTGCTAGCATCAGCCATAGCAGCAGCATTATATGAGAGGTCCAGGCCTCGGCAACGAGCGGCGAGCACCGCCAGCGAGGACATCTCCGGGAAACCCTTATTCGACAGTCCTTCCGCCTCACCCAGGAGCGCCAGAACATCGCCCTCAACACCCTCGCGCAGAGAGGCGTGCTCACTCTGGAGCGCTCGCAACCAGCGATCGAAAGGACGCCTCGTGCGGTCGAGGTCGGATACGACGAGGCGCATGGAGCTGTCGAGCGCATCGCGCCGGGAGCCGACCTCTTCGCAGGCGGCGCCGACGGCTTCCAGATCGGCATCGAGGGCGCGATGCAGATCGGCCATCGCAGCCGGAACGTCCTCCTCCGTGCCATCGACAACCGCGGCGGCGTACGAGCCGAGCACCAGCGTGTGCAACCGCATGAGAGAGGCGCGGAAGCTCAGTGCCTGCACGGCCCGGTACAGCTCGACGACCGTCACGGTCAGCCCCGTGAGCTGCTCGACGGCGTGACTGGTGCGCTCCGCCACGCGCTGAGCGACGCCGGGCACCGAGGATTCCGGGTCCTGGCTGTCGAACATGGCGACGAGCTCGCCGATGCGGCGCGCCTGGTCGATGATCGCGGGAGCCTCCTGCATCCAGGCGCCCAAGCCGTCGAGAAGCGAGCGGTAGCCGCTCATCTGCCCCACAAGCGTGTCGCTGTCGCGCTCGATGCTCTTAGCGCAGTCGAGGATCGTGGCGGCGGCCCCATCCATCTCCTCTCGACGCGGAACACGCACGCGCTTCTTGATCAGCAGCACGGCCTCGGTGGGCAGAGACGCCGTGCTGAAGGCCGACAGGGAGGAGAACCCCAGAGAGTCGAGCTCGGCCAGCAGGGCCTCAGCCCCCTTCTCGGCCACCTCGCGGCGCGAAGCGCCCTGCTCGGCCGCCTCGCGCTCAAGGGCGCGCACGCGTCCGTAGACCTCGCGAACCGCGGCGAACGTGCTCTCATCGAAGGGCTTGGTGCGCACCGAGACGTAGCCCTCCTCGATGGCGGTCACCGTCGCGAAGACCCAGTAGTCGCGGCCGTCCCCGGCACGATTGAGCACATAGGTGCACACGGGCTTCCCGGCCTCGAGGTCATCCCACATGAGCTTGAAGACGCCGGCCGGCATGTCATCATGACGAATGATGTTGTGCGGAGCGCCGACCATCTCTTCGCGCGGGTGGCGCGCGAGAGTCATAAAGGTCTGGTTTGCATTGCGGATGACGCCTTTGAGATCAGTGGTCGAGAAGAAGACGTCCTCGGCGTCGAAGAGGCGCTCATTGCCCTGGATGGTTTCCACGCAGTGTCCCGGTACGGTAGAAGTGAAATCTATGCATCTGTAAGCCTGCCTCAGGCACAGCTCCGGCGCACACTCTTCAATGGTTACAAAGATGTAACGCGGCCTCTAAATGCCCCATAAGCGGTTAATATCACACCGCACACACAACCCTTCTTCGCCATTAAAGGGACGCCCGTCACACAGTTCTGGCACAGGAAACTCTTGTTGGATAGCCGTATGACCAGCGCGACCGGCATGACCTCCTCCTCTGAGACCCTCACCCGCCCCGACGGCTCGCCCGTGCGAGTCCTCGTCGTCGACGACGAGCAGATGCTGGCGGACCTGCTGGCCTCGGCGCTGCGCTACGAGGGCTGGGAGGTGACCACCGCGGGAACCGGCGTCGCCGCCGTGCGCGCCGCCCAGGAGATCGAGCCCGACGTCATCGTCCTGGACATCATGCTGCCCGATTTCGACGGCCTGGAGGTCATGCGCCGCATTCACGGCCGCCAGTCGAACGTGCCCATCCTGTTCCTGACCGCCAAGGACGCGGTGGAGGACCGCGTCGCCGGACTGACCGCGGGCGGCGACGACTATGTCACCAAGCCCTTCTCCCTGGAGGAGGTCGTCGCCCGACTGCGCGCCCTGCTGCGCCGCTCCGGCGCGAGCGCCGAGCAGCAGGACGAGCTGCTCGAGGTCGGGGATCTGCGCATGAACGAGGACTCTCACGAGGTCTGGCGCGGTGAGGAGGAGATCAACCTGACGGCCACCGAATTCGAGCTGCTGCGCTTCCTCATGCGCAACCCTCGACGGGTCCTGTCCAAGCCTCAGATCCTGGACCGGGTGTGGAACTACGACTTCGGCGGGCAGGCGAACATCGTCGAGCTCTACATCTCCTACCTGCGCCGCAAGATAGACAAAGGGCGCGATCCGATGATCCACACCATGCGCGGCGTCGGCTATGTGCTCAAGCCGGCCGATTCAAGCAAGCCGCAGAGCTGAGCGCACCCGGGACCGGATCGTGAAAGCCCGACCGCCGCTGCCGCCCCTCCGTCCGCGCAGCCTGCGCACCCGGCTCGTCGTCGGCGTTCTCGGCCTGATGCTCGTCATGGCCGCCGCGACAGGGGCCTTCTCCACACTCACGCTGCGACACACGCTCATGAACCGGCTCGACGAGCAGCTCACCGCGGCCTCCCACCGCGCCGAGATGCGCCGCCACGAGGCGGAGCACGACGAACCCGAGCTCGAGGATAAGAAGGACGAAAAGGACGCGGAAGGCGCAAAAGCCGAGAAGGACGAGGATCCGGACTCACCAGAGGCGGATTCCACCTCGTCCGCTTCTTCCACTTCTTCAACCTCTTCAGCCTCGGATTCGACTCAACCCCCTCACGCATGCGAGACCCCAGGCCCCGATAAGGCGCATGACAAGCCCATCCCCGCGGGCCTGGATGCGGCCGGACAGTCCGCCGGCACCCTGACGCTCATAGCCTCCGGCGCGCACGACGATGATCAGGACCCGGCCTCCCCAGCATCCGCATCCTCGACCGTGACGGCCGGCTATATCGACGAAGACGGCCATTACCAGGGCCTGAGCCAGGCCGAACGGCAGGCGTTGCTGTCCCTGGAGACTACCGGGAGGCCGGTTACCGCCAACATCGACTCCCTGGGCAACTACCGGGTTCTCGTGACCAAAGACGCCGACACCGGTGACACCGTCGTCACGGGCCTGTCGCTGAAACTCGACAACGCACTCGTGCGCACCCAGCTCCTCTTCGAGGGAGCCATAGGAGCCACCGGCATTCTCATCGTGGCGATAGCGGGGAGCGTTCTGGTGCGCTCCTCCCTGGCACCGCTGGAGCGAGTGGCCTGCACCGCCGAGCGAGTCGCCTCCCAGCCCCTGGCGCAAGGAGAGGTCAGCATCGACGAGCGCGTGCCCGATCAGGATCTGAGCTCCTCCCTGGAAGTGGGACAGGTCGGCTCGGCGCTCAATACGCTGCTCGGTCACGTCGATGAGGCTCTGGCGGCGCGCCAGCGCAGCGAGACCCAGGTGCGCCAGTTCGTGGCCGACGCCTCCCACGAGCTGCGCACCCCGCTGGCCT
>ERZ773038.269-NODE-269-length-36158-cov-7.951389_pt1 | contig 36158 bp, 36 predicted proteins | sample MGYA00511665_ERZ773038 | MGnify/ENA primary metagenome ERZ773038 (study PRJEB29015, sample SAMEA2737966) | human oral metagenome | biome: human oral; feature: human-associated habitat; material: dental | place: China | collected 2028 ... | reverse complement strand
TCTGCTGCAGCAGGTAGAAGATGGTGTTGATGAGCAGGACGGCGCGGACAAATGGAGGCACGGCAGGTCTCGATGGGTGGGCGATGGGCCGGCCAGCGGGTGGCCGGGGCCGGAATGGGGATGAACCCGGGGTTCGGGTGATTATTAATTAGGTCTCAGGCCTTGCCCAGCGACCCGCGGAACAGGTCGCGGGCATGGCCGGTGGAGGGCACCGGGCGGACCGGGGATGCACCCTTTGGCGGCGTGCCGGCCCGAAAGGCTGCGGCAGGTCCGGGCGCGATGTGCGGAGATGCCTTGTCAGTGGCCGAGGCGCTCACGGCAGGCGGGGTGCTCCCCGACGCAGGGGGCTGTCGGGACGCGATGCCCTTGTCGGCTGCACTGGACGAGGCCGGCACCGGCTGCCCTGCAGGGTGTTCCGGTTTTTCCGGGGTGCTGGCACCGTGCGTCCCTGCTGCCTGGGCGGGCTTGGTCCTGGCACTGGCACGTTCTGCTGCCTGAAGTTTGGCTTCCAGCCGGTTGCCGTCGAACGGGTTGTCCACCGGAGGCGCGTCGGCAAAGATCGGCGACAGGCGGGCCGCATCGTCGGCATCACGCTGGGCATGGCGTTCAAGCTGCTGCAGCGCGGCCCGGCGCTGGGCCGTGCTGCGCAGGCCTACGCCGCCCACCTCGTCGGCCAGGCTGACGCCAGTGTCCGGTGAGGGCAGTGCCGCCTTGGTGGCGCCCGTCACGACGGCGCCGCCCGGGGCGGTGTGCAGGCCGCTGCCGATGCCATGCGCCATGTTGCTGCGCACCGGTTGACGTTCCCGCGGCGGCTGGGTGAGCAGGTCGCGGAAACTGATGGTCGACAGCACGGCCGACATCTGGTCCTGGGCGTAGGAGAAGGTCTGGATGATCCGGTCGGCGTCCGGTTCGGGCGGGTGGATGTCGCCGGCATGGCGCACGGCCTCCAGCACCTGCCAGGGCGTGATGTTGCTCAGGTCGCGGCCGGGCATCCAGGCGGCCGGCTCGCTCTTTTCCACCCGCACGACGATACCGTGGGCCGCCAGGGCTTCCAGGATCCCGTCAATGGCGTAGCCGGGTGTATGGAAGCGTTTGGCCAGCTCTTCGGTGCGCAGGGCCGCATTGCCTTGCAGATAGCGCTCGCCCAGCGCCTGCATGATGGCCAGGGCCAGTTGGTCCTGGCTCTGTGCCGACAGGTGCGGCTCTTCGCCCGGGGGAGCCATCAGGCATTCGGTGTGCTGCATGTAGAAGCCCACGCTGGCGCCCACCAATACGACGATCCAGCTCACGTACAGCCAGATCATGAAGATGATGAGGATGGCCAGACTGGAATAGATGGCGGCGTACTGGGTGGAGCCGGCCACGAAGCGGGCGAAGGCCCAGCCGGCGCTCTGCCAGCAGATGCCGGCCACCAGGGCGCTGGTGAGGGCCGGCAGCAGGCGCACCCGCGTGTTGGGCATGAACAGGTACAGGAACAGGAACAGCCCGATGACCAGCACGTAGGGCAGCAGCCGGCCGGCCAGCACGGCCAGGTGCCCGAAGGGCTCGACGCTGATGATCATCTGCACCAGATGGGACGAGGCCAGCGTGGCGTTGAGGCCCAGCGCCGACACCACCAGGATGGGGCCCAGCAGCATGATGCACAGGTAGTAGCTGATGCGCTGCGAGAGCGGGCGCATCGTCTTCACGTGCCAGATGGTGTTGATGGAGCTTTCGATCTTGAGGATGGTGGACACGGCCGTGAACAGCAGCATCCCCAGGCCCACCGACCCCAGCACGCCCACGTGCATGTTGTCGATGAAGCTCATGATGTTGGTGGTGATCTCCGCGCCCTTGGGGCCCAGCGGCTCCATGAAGCGCTGCAGCGCCGGCTCGATCTGGCCGTGCACGCCGAAGGCCTTGGACACCGAGAAGGTGAGCGCCAGCACGGGCACGATGGACAGCAGCGTGGTGTAGACCAGGCTGGTGGCGCGCAGCATCAGCTGGCCGAAGGCCAGGTCGCGCACGACGGCCAGAAAGACGGCCAGGGCCTTGAGAAAGGCACCCGATATGCCGTGTCTCTCGGGGGCCTGCTGATAGAGGCGGTTCTGCAGGGCGGCAAGCAGACTGGCAGGATTGTCCATCGCAAGAAATAAGGGCGGAACGGGCCGTGCAACCCAGGGTGGGCACGACGCGGAGGGGATGTTCCGCCGGGTTGTCCAGACCTTCTGAAGTCTACCGAAAGTGCTCGTGGATTGCCGTTGCGCCCATGACGGCCGGTATGGATGGTTGGTTCTGTCGGTGTGTAAATCCTGTTTCCATCTTGTGACGGATGCCGGATGCAACTCCAGACTTTGGGGAGGGGCTGATACAGACATGGCCGCTCCGAAGTGGTACGGTATTCGTTTCCGGCGCCAGCCGCTGGGGCCGAGGGGAGCCCCAGTGTGCGGGGCAGGCCCGGCAGGGCGTCGGAAGCACAGGAATCGGAGGCGTCCATGCAGGAATCAGGCAAGCACATGCAGACAACGATGACCGAACGGGACAGGGGGCCGGCGCGCCGCCGGGTGCTGCAGGGCATGGCAGCCCTGGGAGGCGGGATGCTGCTGGCGGCCTGTGGTCACGATGGTGACGACGACGGCTGGCGCAGGGAGCGGATCATCCGGACCGATCAGCAGGCCGGCACCGAGACCCGGCTGGTGGTGGGGCAGGCACTGGAGCTGAGGCTTGCCGTGGACGAGAGCCTGCTCATCTATCGGCGGGGCCGCAGTTCGCCCGAAATGCGCCGCGTGAGCGGCCCGGAGCGGCGGACCATCGACGGCCGCGTCTATCAGGTCTGGGTGTTTGCTGCCGTCGTTGGCGGGCATGCCACCATCCGCATGGAGTACGCCCAGAACGAGCAGGCGGCGCCGGCGCGCGTCGTGGAATTCCCGGTGGACGTGCACTTCAACTGAGCGCGTGCCTGGGGCATTGGCGGCGCCGGCTTCGTGTCGACCATGCGGCGAACGCGGGGTGTTGCAGGCATGCGACGGGCGGGCCTCCGTCGATCGAAAACAGGGGTGACAGCCGGTCACTTCCCGTCTTTTAGCTGACGTTAGACGACGGATCGATCGGAATTCCCGCATAATTGACGGGCCACATCCTTTCTGCTCGGCCCGGATACCCCCCATGCCTCTCGTCCTGCTGGTCATCCTGCCGTGGCTTGGCAGCCTTGTCGCTGTCATGCTGCCGTCCAACGCCCGCAACGCGGAATCCACGGCGGCCGGGGTGATCTCGCTGGCAGCGCTGGTGCAGGCGGCGCTCTACTTTCCGGCCATTGCCCGGGGCGAGGTCATCGAGCAGCGCATCACCTGGCTGCCCACGCTGGGGCTGGATCTGGTGCTGCGCATGGACGGGCTGGCGTGGCTCTTCACCATGCTGGTGCTGGGCATCGGCGCGCTGGTGGTGCTCTATGCGCGCTACTACATGTCGCCGGCCGATCCGGTGCCGCGCTTCTTCGCCTTCCTCATGTCGTTCATGGGGGCGATGACGGGCGTGGTGCTTTCGGGCAACCTGGTGCAGCTGGTGCTGTTCTGGGAACTCACCAGCATCTATTCCTTCCTGCTGATCGGCTACTGGCACCATCGTGACGATGCCCGGCGCGGTGCGCGGATGGCGCTGCTGGTGACGGGGGCGGGCGGCCTGTGCCTGTTTGCCGGCGTGCTGATGATCGGCCACGTGGTGGGCAGCTACGAGCTGGAACGCATCCTGTCCAGCGGCAACATCATCCGCGAGCACGCGCTCTACCGTCCCATCCTGGTGCTGGTCGCGCTGGGGGCGCTCACCAAGAGCGCCCAGTTCCCGTTCCTTTTCTGGCTGCCGCGCGCCATGGCCGCGCCCACGCCGGTCTCGGCCTATCTGCACTCGGCCACCATGGTGAAGCTGGGCGTCTTCCTGCTGGCCCGGCTGTGGGTGGTGCTCTCGGGCACCGAGGACTGGTTCGTGCTGGTGTGCGGGGCGGGCGCCGCCTCGCTGCTCTTCGGGGCGTTCCTGGCCATGTTCCAGACGGACCTGAAGGGGCTGCTGGCCTATTCGTCCATCAGCCACCTGGGGCTGATCACGCTGCTGCTGGGCATGAACAGCCCCACGGCGGCGGTGGCAGCCGTCTTTCACATCATCAACCATGCCACCTTCAAGGCCTCGCTCTTCATGGCGGCCGGCATCGTCGACCACGAGAGCGGCACGCGCGACATCCGCCGGCTCTCGGGGCTGATCCGCTACATGCCGGTCACCGGGGCGCTGGCCTTCGTGGCCAGTGCGGCCATGGCCGGGGTGCCGCTGCTCAACGGCTTCCTGTCCAAGGAAATGTTCTTTGCCGCCACCATCGACCTGGACACCTCGCACCCGATGGGCCTGGTGCTGCCGGTCGTGGCCACGGTGGCAGCCATGTTCAGCGTCACCTATGCGCTGCGCTTCTCGATCGACGTGTTTCTGGGGCCCAAGGCCACCGATCTGCCGCGTGAGCCGCATGAGCCGGTGCACTGGATGCGGGTGCCGATCGAGCTGCTGGTGGTGCTCTGCCTGCTGGTGGGCACGCTGCCGGCCACGCTGATCGGCCCGGTCCTGGACACGGCTGCCCGGCCAGTGGTGGGCGGCGAGCTGCCGGCCTACAGCCTGGCGCTGTGGCACGGCTGGAACCTGCCGCTGGCCATGAGTCTGGCGGCGATGGTGGGCGGGGTGCTGCTGTGGGTGCTGCTGCGCCGTCGCACCCGCACCCGCGACTACGTGCCGCTGCGCTGGCTGAAACCCTTCGATGGCCAGGCGCTGTTTTCAGGTGTGCTGGTGCTGCTGCGCCTGGTGGGCAGCTGGGGCATGCGGCTGGCCGGCACGCGCCGGCTGCAGCAGCAGCTCTTTCTCATCATGGCGGTCTGCGTGCTGCTGGTCAGCGCCAGCCTGCAGCTGAAGCTGCCGCAGGGCGGCTCGCGCCCGCCGCTGGCAGTCTCGCCGTACTTCGTGGGCATGTGGATCATCGGCGGGCTGTGTGCGCTGGGCGCGGCCTGGCAGGCCAAGTACCACCGGCTGGCGGCGCTGATGATGATGAGCGGCGCTGGCGTCGTCACCTGTCTGACCTTCCTCTGGTTCTCGGCCCCCGATCTGGGACTGACCCAGCTGACGGTGGAAGTGGTGACGACGGTGCTCTTCCTGCTGGGTCTGCGCTGGCTGCCCCGGCGGATCGAGGACATGCCCGGCCGGCGCCAAGCGCCGCCGCTTCTGGTGCGGATGCGCCGTGGTCGCGACCTGGTGCTGTCCATCGGGGTGGGCTGCGGCATGGCGCTGCTGTCGTGGGCCATGATGACGCGCCCCTTCTCGCAGAGCATCTCGCCGTTCTTCCTGGCCCGGGCGCTGTCCGAGGGCGGGGGCAGCAACGTCGTCAACGTGATGCTGGTGGATTTCCGCGGCTACGACACGATGGGCGAGATCACCGTGCTGTCGGCGGTGGCGCTGGCGGTCTACGCGCTGCTGCGCCGCTTCCGTCCCCCGCGTGAAAGCACCCGGCTGCCGTCGCAGCAGCGGCTGCCGCCCGACATCGTCACCGATCTGGTCAACCCCAAGGCGGCGGCCGACACGGCGCTGGGCTACATGATGGTGCCCGCGGTGCTGGTGCGCCTGCTGCAGCCGCTGGCGCTGGTGGTGGCCATCTACCTGCTCATGCGCGGCCACAACCAGCCGGGCGGCGGCTTCATTGCCGGTCTGGTGGTCTCCATCGGCTTCATCCTGCAGTACATGGTGGCCGGCACGCAGTGGGTGGAATCGCACATGAAGCTGCGGCCGCCGCGCTGGATCGCCTATGGCCTGCTGACTGCCATCGGCTGCGGTCTCTGCGCCTGGCTGTTCGGCTATCCGTTCCTCACCACCCACACGGGCCACCTGAATCTGCCCATCTTCGGCGAGACCCATCTGCCCAGTGCAGCGGTCTTCGACCTGGGCGTGTTCGCGGTGGTGGTGGGCGGCACCATGCTGATCCTCACCGCCCTGTCGCACCAGTCCATCCGGCGCACCCGTCGTCCCATCGCCGGTGAGGAAGGCGAGGCCGGTCTGCCCGAAGGGGATGCCGGCCACCGCGGCACGGGCGACGACACCCTCACTTCCTCCTGAAGGAGCACGGTAGACATGGAAATCATTCTGGCCATTGCCATTGGCGTGCTGGGCGGCTCGGGCGTCTGGCTGCTGCTGCGGCCCCGTACCTTCCAGGTGATCATGGGGCTGTCGCTCATCTCGTATGCGGTCAACCTCTTCATCTTCAGCATGGGCCGGCTGAAGGTCGACAGTGCGCCGGTGCTGCTGCCGGACGTGGCGCCCAGCCTCGACAACTACGCCGACCCGATGCCCCAGTCGCTGGTGCTGACGGCCATCGTCATCGGCTTTGCCATGACGGCCATGTACCTGGTGGTGATGCTGGCCTCGCGCGGGCTGTCCGACACCGACCACGTGGACGGCAACCCGGACATGGAATGGTGAGCACGATGACGCAGACGAAACGCACGAGTCCGGTCGCGCGGCCGCTGCCCGCAGGGAGACACGCATGATCGGCGTGATGTCGCCCCATCTGATCATCGCCCCGGTGCTGCTGCCGGTGCTGACGGCCGCGCTGATGCTGGCGCTGGGCGAGCAGCGGCGCGAGACCCTGGCCGGGCTGAACGTGGGTTCATGCCTGGTGGGGCTGGCGCTGTCCATCCTGCTGGCCTGGTCGGTGCACCACGGCGCCGCACCGGCCTCGCCGGGTCAGACGCCGGGCTCCATCGGCACGCTGGGCATCTATCTGCCGGCCAACTGGCCCACGCCGTTCGGCATCGTGCTGGTGCTGGACAGGCTGTCGTCGGCCATGCTGCTGCTCACCTCGGTCATGGCCACGGCGGCCCTCATCTTTGCCGTGGCCCGCTGGGACCGGATCGGCGTGCATTTCCACCCGCTCTTCCAGATCCAGCTGATGGGCCTGAACGGGGCCTTCCTCACGGGCGACCTCTTCAACCTGTTCGTGTTCTTCGAGGTGCTGCTGGCGGCTTCCTACGGCCTGCTGCTGCATGGGCCCGGCCGCCAGCGGGTGGGGGCGGGGCTGCACTACATCGCCATCAACCTGGTGGCCTCGTCCTTCTTCCTGGTGGGCGCGGCCATGCTGTATGGCGTCACGGGCACGCTGAACATGGCCGACCTGGCCGTGCGCATTCCCGAGGTGGCGGCGCAGGACCAGGCCATGCTGCATGCCGGCGTGGCCATCCTGGGCATGGCCTTTCTCACCAAGGCGGCCGTCTGGCCGATGGGCTTCTGGCTGGTGCCGGCCTATTCGGCGGCGGGGGCGCCGGTGGCGGCGCTCTTTTCCATCATGACCAAGGTGGGCATCTACGCCATCCTGCGGCTGTGGTCGCTGGGCTTCTCGGGCGAGGAGGGCACGCTGCGCTGGGGGGCTGACTGGCTGGTGGCCGGCGGCCTGGCCACGGTGGCTTTCGGCCTGCTGGGGCTGCTGCAGGCACGCCAGCTGGGGCGCGTCACCGGCTTTGGCGTGATGGTCACCTCCGGCACGCTGCTGGCTGCCATCGGTTTCAATCAGCCCACCGTCACGGGCGGTGCGTTGTATTACCTGCTCAGCTCCACCATGGCTGCCGGGGCGATGTTCCTGCTCATCGAGCTGATCGACCGCAGCCGGCTGCTGGAAAGCGAGTTTCCCAACCCTGATGATGCCGACCCGGTGCCGTTCTTCCTGGACGAGATCGAGCCGCCGCGCGACACCAACCTGGATGAACAGCAGGAGGCGCTCACCGGGCGCGTCATTCCGGCCTCCACCGCCTTCCTGGGCTTCTCGTTCCTGGCCTGCACGCTGCTGCTGACCGGCACGCCGCCGCTGTCGGGCTTCATCGGCAAGTTCATGATGCTCTCGGGGCTGCTGTCCACCGAGGAAGCGGGCAGCGCCCTGCAGGAACCGGTCAGCACGGCCGCGTGGGCCATGCTGGCGCTGGTGATCATGTCCGGCTTTGCGGCGCTGGTGGCGCTCTCGCGCACGGGCATCCGCATGTTCTGGACGCCGCGCGACCGGCCGGCTGCGCAGCTCAAGGTGCTGGAGTGCCTGCCCATCGGCCTTTTGCTGACGCTGTGTCTTCTGATCAGCTTCCGTGCCGAGCCACTGGCGCGCTACCTGCAGGCGGCCGCCAGCGAGCTGAAGGACCCGCATGGCTACGTGCAGGCAGTGCAGGGCGTGCGGCCGCTGCCGCCGCCGTCGGTCACGCGGCGCATCCTGCGCCAGGGCATTCCGCTTCTGAAGGATGATGGGGAGGACACGCCATGAAGCTGCTTCCGGCTCCGCTCCTGTCGCTCTCACTGCTGGCGCTGTGGGTGATGCTGCAGGGTTCGGTCGACCCGGGTACCGTGATGCTGGGGGCGCTGGTGGCCATCATGGTGCCGCTGATGACCCAGACGCTGCGGCCCACGCGGGTGCGCATGCGCCGGCCCGGCAAGGTGCTCCTGCTCATCGGCCGGGTGTTCGTGGACGTGATCCGCTCCAATTTCGAGGTGGCCTGGCATGTGTGGTTCTACCGCAGCCATCCGCCGCGCACGCAGTGGGTGGTGATTCCGCTGCAGCTGCGGACACCCGCTGCGCTGGCGGCGCTGTCGGCCATTGCCGCCATCGTGCCCGGCACGGTCTGGAGCGAGCTGTCGATGGACCGCAGCCGGCTGCTGTTCCATGTCTTTCACGTTCCGGAAGGCCAGGACTTTGCGGCCTGGTACAAGGAACGCTATGAGGTGCTCCTGATGGAGATCTTCGAATGAGCCTGTGGCTGTCGGGTACCGTGCATTTTGCGCTGGGCTGCTTTCTGGCGGCCATGGCCATCGCCATGTTCCGGCTGTTTGCCGGCCCCACGGCGCAGGACCGGGTCATGGCGCTGGACTACATGTATGTGAACGGCATGCTGATGGTGCTGGCCGGCGGCATCATCTACGCGTCGGATGCCTACTTCGAGTCGGCGCTGCTGATGTCGATGTTCGGCTTCGTGTCGTCATCGGCCATTGCCAAGTTCCTGCTGCGCGGCGAGGTGATCGAATGAGCACCCATATCCCGATGTTCGGCGGTGCGCTGCCGGTGTGGGCCGACGTGCTGATCGGGGTGCTGCTGATCATCAGCGGCCTGCTGTCGTTCACCGGGGCGCTGGGACTGGTGCGCATCCGCGAGTTCTTCACGCGGCTGCACCCGCTGGCGCTGGGCTCCACGCTGGCACTGTGGTGCGTGGCCGCGGCCCTGGTGCTGTGCTTTTCGTTCACCTACCAGACGCTGGTGCTGCGGGCCTGGCTGGTGGTGGTGTTCATGGCCATCACCGTGCCGGTGACGGTGGTGCTGCTGGCGCGTGCGGCGCTGTTCCGGCGGCGCGCCGCCGGCGAGGACGGCCTGCCGCCCACCTTTGCCGGGCCGGTGCGGCGGGTGTCATCCGCGCCGCCGGTGGAGGATGAGGGGCAGGGGGGCTGAGGCAAGTTATAGTTGTACGAGGGGATGAAGCCGGAAACGGAAGGAGGTGGCATGTCGTCTCTCGCAGTCACGATGAAAGGAGAGGTCACGCTCGAGCGGGAGCTGCTTCAGCATCTGGGGGTCAGGCCCGGTGAGCGGATCGAGTTCGACAAGATGCCGGGGGGCGAGATCCGGATCAGGGCGGCGCGGCCGACCGGGTCAATCAATGACTTCATCGGCCGGCATGCCGGCAAGGTCAGCAAGCCCATCAGCATCGAAGAGATGAATGAGGTTGCGGCTGCAGGCTGGGCGGGTGAGAAAGCGTGAAGATCGCGGTCGACACGAACGTTCTGGTCCGCGCAGTTCTTCAGGATGATGAGCACCAGGGACGGCTGGCCAGCCAGCTGCTGAGGCAGGCTTCAGTCATTGCCGTGTCATTGCCCTGTCTGTGCGAGCTGGTCTGGGTGCTTCGTCGCGCAGCAAAGCTCTCGAAGGATGAGGTGGCCACCACGTTGCGGGATTTGCTGGCTGCCGAGAATGTCGTCATGAACCGCTCTGCCGTGGAGGCCGGTCTGGCCATCCTTGAGGCAGGTGGTGACTTCGCGGACGGCATCATGGCATACGAAGGATTCTGGCTTGGAGCTGAAACCTTTGTGTCGTTCGATAGAAAGGCTGTGAAGCTGATTTCCGAGCAAGGGCAGATTGCCCGGTTATTGGGAGACTGATTCCGGCAGCACCCCGTCTTTCAGCAGCTGCACGAAGCCGGCCTGGCTCAGGCGGTGGCGTTCACGCCGGCTGATGCGGCCCTGGTCGTAGTGGTACAGCTCGATGTCGACCCAGCCGGAGGCGGTGCTAGAGGCCGTATCGGCGCCATCGTCCGGGGTTGACGGGGGCTCGTCATCCAGGGCTTCCTCCGTCTGGCTGGCTTCTTCCAGCGCCTCGGGCAGGGCGCCGGCGTCGGGCTGGGCGTCCAGCACCATGACCGAGCGGCGCAGCCGGGGCAGGGCTTCCTGCCACGGCAGGGTGTGGACGATGGCGGGTTCGTGCATCAGCTGCCCGCGCGAGAAGGCGTAGGCGGGCGGGTTGCCCTGCGTGTAGACGGTGCGGGTGATGCGTTCGGCGGCCGTGGGCTTGCGGCCCAGGCGCTCGGCCAGTTCCTGGTTGGCGGCGCGGTCCATGCGGGTGTCCAGGCTGATGTCCAGCGGCGCGCGGAAGGCCTCGTGCACGCCGAAGCACCAGCCCTGGGCATAGCCATCGACGAATTCGGCGTTGAGGGTCTCGGTGCGGCGGGCTCGGCTCATGGTGGACGGGGAACGTTGGAACGGACTGCCGGGGATGTTAACGTGAACGATGCGGATGGCGGGGATCGCTGCAGTGAAATGGGCACGGCCAACGGTTCCTGCCGCGATTCTTCAGATTGGGCCACCCCGTTTGGCAAAGGTCAGATCGCTGTACATCGGCCGCCGCCGGTTCACTCTAGAATGCGCTTTCCCCCTTGTCTGGTGCTGTCCGATGTCCGTTGCCACCCCCGCCCTTGTCCTTCCTGCCGGTTTCCGCGTCTCGGTGGCGCCGATGATGGACTGGACCGACCGCCATTGCCGCAGCTTTCACCGGCTGCTGTCGCGGCGGGCCTGGCGGTATACCGAGATGGTGACGGCACAGGCCATTGCGCATGGCGATCTGGACCATCTGCTGGGGCGGGGCGAGGAGGGCGACCGCGTGGTGCTGCAGCTGGGCGGCAATGATCCGCAGCTGCTGGCGCGGGCCGCGCGTGAGGGGCAGGCCTATGGCTACGACGAGATCAACCTGAATTGCGGCTGCCCCAGTGACCGGGTGCGCGAGGGGGCCTTTGGCGCCTGCCTGATGGCCGAGCCCGAGCGGGTGGCTGATTGCGTGGCGGCGATGCAGGCGGTGGTGCAGGTGCCGGTGACGGTCAAGCATCGCATCGGCATCGACCGGCGTGAGGACTACGAGTTCGTGCATCGCTTCGTGGACGTGGTGGCCGCGGCCGGCTGCCGCCGCTTTGTGGTGCACGCGCGCAATGCCTGGCTGGACGGGCTGGATCCGAAGCAGAACCGCGAGATTCCGCCGCTGCGCTATGAGGTGGTGCACCGGCTGGCGCAGGATTTTCCGCATTGCGCCTTCGAGCTGAACGGGGGGCTGCAGGACCTGGCGCATGGGCTGGCGGCGGTGTGTACGGCGGGGGCCGAGGCCGGCAGGCCCGCCACGCGGTTGGTGGGCGCGATGTATGGCCGTCGTGCCTACCATGACCCCTGGCTGCTGGCCGGGGTGGATGGCTGGTTGGCCCGGCATGCGGCAGAAGCGCCGGTGACGGACGCGGCCCAGCCGCTGACCCGGGCCGCGGTGGTGGAGGCGCTGGTGGGCTATCTGGAACGGGGGGCAGCGCATGGTGTGGAGGTGCGGCACCTGGCGCGCCACGTGCTGGGGCTGTATCTGGGTCAGCCGGCGGCGCGGCTGTGGCGGCGGATGCTGAGCGAGAGCCGGGCGCTGTCGCGCAATGATCCCGGCCTGCTGCGTGAAGCCTGCGCCGCGGTGGAGGCCGAGGTGGCCAGGGTGGCCCAAGGCCGGGCAGAGTGAGATTGCTGCATGGGGCCTGGGGGCCATGCGGCGTGCCCGGGGCGATGCTGCTTCAGTCTCCGTCGTCTCAGCGCTGTCCAGAAGGTGCGGCCGCCCAGGCGCGGAAGCTGCGCACGTAGAGCATCAGGGTGGCGTAGCTGCCGGCGGCCAGCGCGGTTTCGATCCATCCCAGGGTGGCGGAGAGGCCCGGGTCGCTCATGCCGCGCACGATGCCTTCACACAGGTACAGCAGGATCAGCATGGTCCAGAGCTGATAGGCGCGCACCCAGCCGCGCCACAGGGCAGGCAGCACGAAGACGAGCGGCACCACTTTCAGGGCCAGCATCGAGCCGCCCGGACGCAGCGGGGCCAGCCACAGTTCCCACAGGCTGCCCAGCAGGATCAGCGCGGCCACCTGGATGACCGTCAGCAGACGCCAGCGCCGGCAGGCGGCGCGCAGGGCGGCCGGATCGGAGGGGATGGGGGCTGGACGGGAACGGGGCATGGCAGCGGCAGGGCGGGCGGTTGGAGGAGGCGCCGGGAGGCGGTGGCTGGAGCAGCGTCTGGAAGCTTCGTGATGTGGGAAGGCAGCCCCCGAAGATAGCAGGCTCAGCGCATGTACCCATGCGGCCAGGGCAGAAGGCAGCACGCGACGGGTTGCCAAAGGCCGGGGGGACGATGGAAATTTGCTACAGTGCCGGCTTGGCCATGGCCTGTGGATGCAGCAAGGTTCGGGCGCGGGCCGGAAACAGGGATGACAAGGAGAATCGTCGTGATCGTTGCCGATATTCTGAGCCTGAAGGGCACCACGCTCTTTACGGTCAACCCGGACATGATGCTGTCCGATGCGGTGTTGACCATGGACGAGCATGATATCGGCTCGGTGGCCGTGATGGAAAACGGCAAGCTGGTGGGGATGCTCACCTTCCGCGAGGTGGTGCGGATGCTGGCGCGCCGCCAGCTGGAGCACCGCAGTGGCCCCACCCGGCCGGTGGCCGAGATCCGCGTGCGTGACGTGATGGTGTCCGACCCGGTGGTGGTGACGCCGTCGACGGAGGTGAACGAGCTGCGCCGGGTGATGGTGGAATCGCACGCCCGCTACGTGCCGGTGATGGATGACGGCGTGCTGCTGGGCATCCTCTCCTTCCACGATGTGGCCCGTTCGGTGCTTGAGGCCCAGAGCTTCGAGAACAGGATGCTGAAGGCCTACATCCGCGACTGGCCGCAGGACGAGAACAACACCCAGGGCGGCGGGCTCTGAGACGGTGCAAGGATGCGACGCTGCAGGGGCGTGTCGCGCAGCCGGCGGCCGGGCATTGATAGAATGATCCAATGCGGATACTGATCAGTAATGATGACGGTTATTTTTCGCCGGGCATCGAGGCGTTGGCCAGCGCGCTGGCCAATCTGGGAGAAGTCGTCGTCTTCGCGCCGGAGCGCGACCGTTCGGGCGCGTCCAACTCGCTCACGCTGAGCCGGCCGCTGACGGTGCGCAAGGCACCCAACGGCTTCCATTTCGTCGACGGCACGCCCACCGACTGCGTGCACGTGGCCGTCACCGGCCTGCTGGACGGGCCGCCTGACCTGGTGGTCTCGGGCATCAACGACGGCGCCAACATGGGCGACGACACCATCTATTCCGGCACGGTGGCAGCCGCCACCGAGGGCTACCTGCTGGGCGTGCCCTCCATCGCCTTCTCGCTGGTGGACAAGGGCTATGCGCACCTGGATACGGCGATGCGCGTGGCGCGCGAGCTGGTGGTGCGGCAGCTGGCCGATCCCTGGCCGGAGCCGGTGCTGCTCAACGTCAACATTCCGTCCGTGCCGTATGAGGAGCTGAAGGGGTACGAAGTCACGCGGCTGGGACGGCGGCATCACACCGAGCCGGTGATTCCGGCGCTGAACCCGCGCGGCGAGACGGTCTACTGGATCGGCAAGGCCGGGCCGGTGGCGGACAACGGGGAAGGCACGGACTTCCACGCCACGGCGCAGGGCAAGGTGTCGATCAGCCCGCTGCAGATCGACCTGACTTCCACGGCCCAGCTGGAAAAGACCCGGCAATGGTTGGCGTGATCCAGCGTTCCGACAGCGACGGTCTGGTTTCCGAGCGTGCGCGGCTGCGCATGGTCGAGCAGCTGGCGCATCAGGGCATTGATTCCGAGCTGGTGCTGGGCGCCATGAAGAAGGTGCCGCGCCACCTGTTCGTCGAGCAGGGGCTGGCCAGCCGGGCCTACGAGGACGTGGCGCTGCCCATCGGGCACGGCCAGACCATCTCCCGCCCGTCCACGGTGGCACGGATGCTGTGGCTGCTGGCAGAATCGGTGCGGCCCCAGGAGGTGCGCAAGCTGCGGGCGCTGGAGATCGGCACGGGCTGCGGCTATCAGGCCACCGTGATGGCCCGGCTGTTTGCGGACGTGGTGTCGGTGGAGCGGGTACACTGGCTGCATGAGCTGGCCAAGGTCAACGTGCGCCCGTTCCGGCTGCCCAATCTGCGCCTGATTTTCGGGGACGGCACGGCGGGCGTGACGGCTGGTGCCCCCTATGATGTGGTGATCAGTGCTGCGGCCAGCGAGTCGATCTCGAAGGACTGGCTGCGGCAGATGGCGGTGGGTGGGCGTCTGGTGGCGCCTGTAAAAGCACCCGACAGCGACGTGCAGACCCTGCATGTGGTGGATCGGGTAAGCCCGGACGAATGGTCGCTGACGGTTCTGGATCCGGTACGATTCGTACCGCTGCGTGCCGGCGTTGCCCGGTAGGCGGCGAAGACGGAGGAATTTTCTGCATGAAAAGCGATGCGCTGAAGAAACAGTCGCACCTGTTGCTGTGGGTTTCGGTGGCTCTGCTGCTGGGCGGATGTGCGGCCACGCGGCCTGCGCCGGTGGTTCACCGCACCAGTCCGGGAACGGCACCCGTGGCGACGGCTCCCCAGTCCGCACCGGTGGTGCCCGCCATGGACGGGCATTCCGCTGATCCGGGCAGCGTGGCCGATGCCGGCACGGCCGGCGACGAGGGGCAGGCTGACGAGGGCGCCGCAGAGGTCACGCCCATCTATCAGGGGGCCATCAATGCTCCGGGCAAGTTCGGTGCACCGCAGGATCCCAACCTGAAGGTGGGGCCGCAGGGCATGAAACGTCCCTACGGGACGCCCAAGCCCACGGTGGTGGCGCAGGCGCCGGCCGATGCGGGCCTGAGCACTCAGGGTGCAGCGGCCGCGGGTGCGGCCGGTGCTGCGAGCGCGAAGGGCGCTGCGGCATCGGCCAAGGATGCAGGCAAGGACGCCGCAAAGGATGTGAAGGACGCGGGCAAGGATGCGCAGGCTGCCAAGGTGCCGCCCGTGCCGTCGGCCACCCGCAATTTTGACGGCGTGCCCTTTAGCTGGCCGGTGGGTGGCCGTGTGGTGCAGCCTTTCGATGGCGTCTCCAACAAGGGCCTGCTGCTGTCGGGCAAGGTGGGTGACGCGGTGCTGGCGGCGGCCGATGGTCGGGTGATCTTCAGTGGCCAGGGTCCGCGGGGCTATGGCAACCTGATCATCATCAAGCACAGCAACGAGATGCTGTCGGTCTATGCCCACAACCGCAGTCTGGCGGTGAAGGAAGGCCAGCAGGTCACGCGCGGCCAGAAGATCGCCGAGCTGGGCGATGCCGGCAACGGCCAGCCTGCGCTGCACTTCGAGGTGCGTCAGGGTGGCAAGCCGGTGGATCCGGCCGGTGTGCTGCCCAAGCGTTGATGTCCTCCTTCATGGGTTTTCATCGTCCTTGAGTAACGCCCCTCTGGAAACGTCTGGCAGACCGTCTGCCAGCGCCGTCCCGGCCGAGCCGGTCCGCTGTCACATCGAGTCGGTCGACCTGGATGGGCAGGGCATCGCGCACCGGGACGGCAAGGTGGTCTTCGTGCAGGGCGGGCTGCCCGGCGAGGAGATCGAGGCACGCCTGGTGCGCAGCAAGCCGCGCTACGATGTGGCCGAGATCGCGGCCATCCGCCGCCCCAATCCGAACCGCGTGGCACCCCGGTGCCCGCACTACGGCACCTGTGGCGGCTGCAACCTGCAGCATGCCGACCTGCGCGCGCAGGTGGCCTTCAAGCAGCGGGTGCTGGAAGACACGCTCTGGCACCTGGGGCGGGTGCGACCGGCGCAGATGCTGGCGCCCATCGAAGGGCCTACCTGGGGCTACCGATTCCGCGCCCGGCTGGCGGTGCGCGACGTGCCGTCACGCGGCGGGGTGCTGATCGGCTTTCACGAGAAGAAGTCCAGCTACGTGGCCGATCTGGACGAATGTTCGGTGCTGCCGGCGCAGGTCTCGGTGCTGCTGCCGGCCCTGAAGGCGCTGGTCGAGTCGCTGTCCATCCGCAACCGCATGCCGCAGATCGAGGTGGCGGTGGGCGACTGTCAGCGGCCCCCCCGGCATCCGCTGGCGCTGGTGTTCCGCACGCTGCTGCCGCTCACCGGCAAGGACCGCAACCGCCTGATCGCCTTTGGCCGCGAGCATGGCGCCGAGATCTGGCAGCAACCGGGCGGGCCGGATACGGCACGCCTGTTGTGCGACGCTGAAGGGCGCACGGATGGCACCTCGGCACTGGCCTACGAGCTGCCCGAGTTCGGCATCCGCATTCCTTTCGGCCCTACTGACTTCACCCAGGTCAATGCCGGCATCAACCGCCAGCTGTTGAGTCGTGCGGTGCAGATGCTGGACCTTCGGCCCGAGCACCGGGCAGTGGACCTCTTCTGTGGCCTGGGCAATTTCACGCTGCCGCTGGCCACGCGCGCACGCCAGGTCATTGGCGTGGAAGGGGTGAAGGCGCTGGTGGAACGCGGCCGTCAGAATGCGCTGGCCAACCGCCATGCCTTGCTGGCGCCGCCCGGCAAGGAAGGGGTGCAGTTCCGCGTGGCCAATCTCTTCGAGTTCGACCGGGCGGCCTGGCAGGCGCTGGGGCGTGTGGACCGGTTGCTGATCGATCCCCCGCGCGACGGCGCGCTGGCCGTGGCCCGGGTGCTGGCGGCGCTGCCGCCCGAGCAGCGCCCGGCCCGGATGGTCTATGTGTCGTGCAACCCGGCCACGCTGGCACGCGACCTGGGCCTGATGGTGAACGAGGGCAAGTGGCGGGTGCGGATGGCCGGCGTGGCCAACATGTTCCCGCACACGGCGCACGTGGAATCGATCGCGCTGCTGGAGGCATGAAAAAACCGGCCCAGCAAGGATGCGGGGCCGGTTGAAGGGGGTCTGCCCAAGAGGCAGACCGGCGGAGAGAGAGATCAGTCGTTGTTGCCGCCAGCAATCCCGAAGAGGGCCAGCAGGTTGCTGAACACGTTGTACAGGTTGATGTAGACCGACAGCGTGGCCATGACGTAGTTGGTCTCGCCCCCGGTGACGACCCGGTTCAGGTCGAACAGGATGAACAGCGAGAAGACGACCGTGGCCAGCAGCGAGATGGTGAGCATCAGCGCCGGGATCTGCAGGAAGATGTTGGCAAACGCGGCCAGCAGGATGACGATCATGCCCACGAAGAGCCAGCGCCCCATGCCGGAGAAATCACGCTTGGAGACGGTGGCGATGGTGGCCATGGCGCCGAAGATGACGGCGGTGCTGCCGAAGGCCATCATGACCAGCGAGGCACCGTTGCTCATGCCCAGCACGAAGCCCAGCAGGCGCGAGAGCATCAGCCCCATGAAGAAGGTGAAGCCCAGCAGCAGCAGGATGCCGGCGCTGCTGTTGCGGTAGCGGCTGATGCCGAACATGAACCCCCAGGCAATGGCCAGGAAGGCGATGAAGCTGATGGCCGGGCTGCCCGAAAAGAAGGTGAAGCGCGTGGCCACGCCGATCCAGGCACCGATGACGGTGGGGATCATGGACAGGGCGAGCAGGCCATAGGTGTTGCGCAGCACGCGATTGCGGGTCTCGGTGCCGACAGCGGTGTTCTGGTACTGGGGTGAGAGCTGGTCGATCGCCATTGAATGGTCTCCGGAAAGGGAAGGGGGCCACGGACGGACAATGGGCCGTTGCGGATTATAGACGTCCGGGCCGTTGTTTCGGTTGACGGAATGCGCGTTCCGGCACGTCGGGGCGACCTTCCGTCATCAAGGCTCAGGTGGGGGCGGACGGGCCTGGCTGCAAGGGCGGCGGCCAGAATGGTCAGGGCAACCGGCGTTCGCCCGAAAACCACCTTCCATCGGCCGCCAATCCGCTATAATGGACGATTGTTCTGACCCTGCGAATGGCATTCATGCCCTCGCACAACCCTCATTTGCCAGCGCTTTTCGGCGCTGGCACAACGGAGCTCACCATGGCTGTTGAAAGAACCCTGTCGATCATCAAACCCGATGCCGTGGCCAAGAATGTCATCGGCCAGATTCTCGCCCGTTTCGAGTCCGCCGGCCTGAAGATCGTGGCTGCCCGCATGATGCAGCTCTCCAAGGCCGAAGCCGAGGCCTTCTACGCCGTCCACAAGGAGCGCCCCTTCTTCAAGGATCTGGTTGCCTTCATGGTGTCCGGTCCCGTGATGGTTCAGGTTCTGGAAGGCGAGAACGCCATCCTGCGCAACCGTGAGCTGATGGGCGCCACCGATCCGAAGAAAGCCGAGAAAGGCTCGATCCGTGCCGATTTCGCCGACAGCATCGACGCCAACGCCGTGCACGGTTCGGACGCTCCGGAAACGGCTGCCAACGAAATCGCCTTCTTCTTCCCCTCGATGCAGATCTGCTCGCGCTGAGCACATCGCTTCATCCTTGCCGGGGTGATCCGGTCACCCGGTCTCCCGGCGTCGCGCAAGGTGCGGGCGTCCGGGTCTGATGTCAGGAGATACTGCATGCAAGCCCCCCTGGCCCAGCGGGAAATCCGCCCGGACCCCGCTTCCGCCTTCCTGGATCCCTCTGCTTCGCCGCAGGGCGGACAGGAGGGCGGCACGCCGGCGCAGCCGGCCGTGACCGTCGCGACCGGGGAGGGCGCCACTGCGCCGGCAGCGGCCCCTTCCGCTGCCAAGGCGCCTGCCGGGCCCGTCAATCTGCTCGGGCTCGATCGCCAGGGCTTCCTGGATTTCTGCGGGGGCATGGGCGAGAAGCCCTTCCGTGCCCACCAGCTCATGCGCTGGGTGCACCAGCGTGGCGTGGCCGACTGGTCGGCCATGACCGATCTGGCTCGCAGCTTCCGTGAGCGCCTTCAGGACAACGCGCTGATCCAGGCACCGTCGGTGCTGAAGGATCACACCGCTCCCGATGCCACGCGCAAGTGGCTTTTTGACGTGGGGGCCGGCAATGCCGTCGAGGCCGTCTTCATCCCCGAAGCCCGTCGTGGCACGCTCTGCGTGTCCTCCCAGGCCGGATGTGCCGTCAACTGCAGCTTCTGCTCCACCGGCAAGCAGGGGTTCTCGCGCAACCTCAGCACGGCCGAGATCCTCGGTCAGATCTGGCTGGCCAACCAGCTCTTGCGCCAGCCCGGTGCGCAGCCCCGCTGGGGCGGCGCCGACGACATGGCCCAGCTCGACGAGGACGTCGACGATGCCGGCGCGCTGCGCCCCATCAGCAACATCGTCTTCATGGGCATGGGCGAGCCGCTGCTGAACTACAACGCGCTGTTGCCGGCCCTGCGGGCGTTGCTGGACGACCACGGTTACGGGCTTTCGCGCCGCCGGGTCACGGTTTCCACCTCCGGTGTGGTGCCGCTGATCGACCGTCTGTCGGAAGACTGCCCGGTGGCACTGGCAGTTTCGCTGCATGCCAGCAACGATACGCTGCGCGACCAGCTTGTGCCGCTCAATCGCAAGTATCCTCTGAAGGAATTGCTGGCTGCCTGCCAGCGGTACCTGAAGGTGGCGCCGCGGGATTTCATCACCTTCGAATACGTGATGCTCAAGGACATCAACGATTCGGTGGCGCATGCCCGGGAACTGGCGGCGCTGGTGGCTGATGTACCCTGCAAGTTCAACCTGATTCCGTTCAACCCGTTCCCGAACTCCGGGCTGTCACGGTCTTCCGACCGGACCATCCGCCAGTTTGGCGACGTGCTGCTGAGGGCAGGCATCGTCACCACGGTGCGACGCACGCGTGGCGACGAGATCGATGCCGCCTGCGGGCAGCTGGCAGGCGAGGTGGTCGACCGCACGCGGCTGCGCGAGCGCACGGTGCAGTTCCACCGGCCTGCAGCACGTCAGGGCGGGCGGTCTGGCGGAAACGGGCAGCCGGCACGGGCCTGAACGCGGTCGTGACTGCGGTTCGGGTCAGGGCTGGCTGTCGGGCCGGCGCCTGACGGTCCGGACCGGGCGTCGTGTGCCGCCGGCTGGAGGGCCTGGACCAGGCGCGCAGGGTGCAGCGGCAGGACGCAACGAAATTTTTCTCGGATAGGACCATGAAGCAACAAGCACAATCGATCGGAACCGACAACCTGGCCGGAACGGGCATGGCAGCTGCCCGCACGATGACCACGATGCGCGTTCGACGTGCCCTGGCGGGTCGCAAGGTGGCCCTGGTGCTGGCTCTGGGCCTGGGTCTGGCCGGATGCGTCACCACCGAGACCGTCGACAACAAGGGCGGTGGCCGTCCTGCCGGTGGAACGGCAGCCGAAGGCGTCTCCTCGGTCAGCAGCCAGGTCTCGCCTGCCGAAGAGAAGCGCCGTCGCGCCCGCATCCGCCTGGAGCTGGCCGTCAACCACTACCAGGGTGGCAACATGCCGCTGGCGCTGCAGGAAATCGACCAGGCCATCCGGATCGACCCGGACTACGCAGCCGCTCATGGCATGCGCGGTCTGGTCTATGCGGCCATGAATGATCCCGAGAAGGCCGACGCCAACTTCCGTCAGGGCCTGAAGCTGTCGCCGAAGGATCCCGAGCTGAACAACAACTACGGCTGGTACCTGTGCCAGACGGGTCGTCAGCGCGAATCCATCCGCTACTTCGACGTGGCGGCGGCCGACCACGCCTACACCACGCCCGCCAAGCCGCTGCACAACGCCGGCATCTGCCTGATGCAGATGGGCGACGAGAGCGGCGCCGAGGGCTATCTGCTGCGCGCGTTCAAGGTGGATCCGTCCAATGCCGTGGCCATGTACAACCTGGCCGAGCTGTACCTGAAGCGCGGCACCTACGATCGCGCCAAGTTCTATTCCGACCGCCTGCTGGCCACCTACCAGCCCACGGCCGAGACGCTGTGGCAGGGCATTCGCGTGGCCCGTCTGGGCAACAACACGGCCTATGCCCACCAGCTGATCGATCAGCTGCGCCGGCGCTACCCGCAGTCTCCCGAGGCAACGCGTCTGGGGCAGCAGGGGGGCGACAACGAGCCGCAGACCTACCAAGGTGGGGCCCCGTCCAGCAATGGCCCGCATGATCCCGAGAACGGGCAGTGACATGTCGGCCGAGCCGAGGATCGATGTGCCGGCACCCGAGCGCGCCGGTCTGCCCCGCGTGACCCTTCCCGCCGATCTGCAGGCCGCCCGCGAGGCGCGCCGCTGGAGCCGGCTGGACGTGGCCCGTCTGACCAAGTTCCAGGTGCGGCAGATTGCTGCGCTGGAAGAGGGACATTTCGACCAGTTGCCCGGCCGCGCCTTCGTGCGGGCGGCGGTGCGCAACTACGCTTCCGTGCTGGAGATGGATGCCACGCCGCTTCTGGTCACCATTGGCGGCCATGCCGAGCCGGCGCCGCTCACCGTGCGGCTGCGTTATTCCGAGGCAGCGCTTCAGGCCGACATGGGCGCCGAGTACGAGCCCGCGAACCGCAGCCGCGCCAGCCGGTGGTTCTGGGGCATGGCCAGTCTGGCGGCCGTGGTGGCCCTGGGTGTCTGGTATGGCAGCATGGACAACGGGCACTGGCAGCCCCGCCAGTGGCTTGATGGCTTCATGTCGGCCGACAAGCCGGTAGAATCATCGCCTTCTGTGCGTCGCGCCCCCGGCAAGGTCACCGAATCGGTCACCTGGAGCTGGGCGCCCGCAGAGCAGGCACCTGCCGCCGGTGCGGCAGGTTCGGAGTGAAGCTACCCAGACTGGAAGATGACTGCACACGCAGGCGAAGAAAGGCCCTCGACCACCCATCCCGATCCCATGCCGGTAGGCCCCGGACAGCGCCGCCGCACCCGCCAGGTGGTGGTGCGCTGGGATGACAACCAGGTCCTGATCGGCAGCGACGGACCGGTGGTCGTGCAGTCGATGACCAACACCGACACCGCCGAGGCCATCGCCACGGCCATCCAGACCCGCGCGCTGGCCAAGGCCGGCTCCGAACTGGTCCGCATCACCGTCAATACTCCCGCTGCTGCGGCCGAAGTCCCTGCCATCCGTGAACAGCTCGATCGCATGGGCTGCAAGGTGCCGCTGGTGGGCGACTTCCACTACAACGGCCACAAGCTGCTGCACGATTTCCCCGAGTGTGCCGAGGCACTGTCCAAGTACCGCATCAACCCGGGCAACGTGGGCAGCAGCGCCAAGCGCGACGACAACTACCGCGCCATGGTCGAGACCGCCTGCCGCTACGGCAAGCCGGTGCGCATCGGTGTCAACTGGGGCTCGCTTGACCAGTCCGTGCTGGCGCGCCTGATGGACGCCAACTCGGCCCGCGCCCAGCCCTGGGACGCCCAGGCCGTCATGCGCGAGGCCCTTGTCACCTCTGCCATCGAAAGCGCCCAGGAGGCCGAACGCATCGGCCTTCCCGGCGACGCCATCGTGCTGTCGGCCAAGGTCTCCAACGTGCAGGACGTGGTGGCCGTCTATACCGAACTGGCCCGCCGCTGTGACTACCCGCTGCACGTCGGCCTGACCGAGGCCGGCATGGGCAGCAAGGGCATCGTGGCCTCTTCCGCTGCGCTGTCGCTGCTGCTGCAGCAGGGCATCGGCGACACCATCCGCATCTCGCTCACGCCCGAGCCGGGCGGCGATCGCAGCAAGGAAGTGGTGGTCGCCCAGGAGATCCTGCAGTCGCTGGGCCTGCGCTCGTTTGCCCCCATGGTGGTGGCCTGCCCGGGCTGCGGCCGCACCAGCAGCACCTTCTTCCAGGAACTGGCCGACCGCATCCAGCGCTACCTGCGCGAGCAGATGCCGGTCTGGAGCACGCAGTATCCGGGCGTGGAAAACATGAACGTGGCCGTCATGGGCTGCATCGTCAACGGCCCGGGCGAGTCCAAGCACGCCGACATCGGCATCTCGCTGCCTGGCGCCGACGAGTCCCCGGTGGCGCCGGTCTACATCGACGGCGAGCGCACCGTGACCCTGAAGGGCGACCACATCGCCGAAGAGTTCCAGGCCATCGTCGAGAACTACGTCGAGCGCCGCTACGGCGCCAAGGCATAAGCGCTCGCCGGGGAGTGAGGCGACTTCCGGGTTCCGGAAGCGGGCCTCTGTCTGGATGGGGGCACTGATGCCGGCTGGCATCCCATCACCCATCCTCGGTCCCGCGGACGCCCCTTGGGTGTCCTGCCGGCGTCAGACCTGCTGCGCACCCCATGCCATCAGGGCGGCGCATAGGAAGAACAGGATCCATTGGCCCAGCAAATAGTAGTTCTTGCTGCCTGCACCGACCGCCCTGAGCTGCACCAGCCAGGCCACGCCCCACATGCCCAGATAGGTCGCCATGAAACAGGCGATCTCGCGCCTGGCTTCCAGTATCTGCGTCGCCGCAAGCAGATAGGCGACGATCGCCAGCAGCAGTAGATCCACACTGACCAGCTGGAACGCGCACAGCGCCTGTATCCAGTTCCGTCTCTTCTGTTCGGTCTGCTTCTCCTCGGCAGGAGAGAGACTCTGGGTCTCGCGTGTTCCGACCAACAGATGCGCCAGAAAGGCCACAGTCAGCAGCAGGGCTGCTGCCAGGAAAGGGATATTCATCATGGATTCCTCGTCAGAGATTCTCGACGGTGACCGGGTGTCTTCCAGCGAAGCTGTCCTGCAACAATCGCAGCGCTTCGGGGTAGGGCGCCTCCGCAGGCGCTCTGGAAGCGTCAGCGGACAGCATGAGCCGAGGAAGGCACCCCGCCCCGGAGCGCCGCTCAGCGGAGTCGTCTTGAAAAAAGCACTCCCCCTCGCCGGAGTCGTCCTGCAAAACGCACACCCCCGCAACGGAGCCGTTTTCCCCGGCATTCTCCGCTAGAATGTCGAGCTTGCCTTGCATTTCCACACTGACAAGCCGCGCAACCCTTGCGCGCAGGAACCCGCACACCCCTATGGCAGCTCAAAAACTCGCCGGCGTCAAAGGCATGAACGACCTGCTGCCGCAGACCTCGGCGCGCTGGCAGCGCTTCGAGGAAATCGTCGCCTCCTGGGCGCGCAGCTATGGCTACAGCCAGATCCGCACGCCCATCGTCGAACCCACCCCCCTGTTCGCCCGGGGCCTGGGCACCGTCACCGACATCGTCGAGAAGGAGATGTACTCCTTCCGCGATGCCCTCAATGGTGAGGAACTCACCCTGCGTCCCGAAGGCACCGCCGGCGTGGTGCGTGCCGTCATCGAGCACAACCTGCTCTACGATGGTCCGCGCCGCCTCTGGTACCTGGGGCCCATGTTCCGGCACGAGCGTCCCCAGCGTGGTCGCTATCGCCAGTTCCATCAGGTGGGTGTCGAGGCGCTGGGCTACGGCGGCCCAGAAGTCGATGCCGAAGTCATCGCCATGGGCCAGCGTCTCTGGGATGACCTGGGTATCGAAGGGCTGCAGCTGCAGATCAACTCCATTGGCGATGCGCCCGAGCGCGCCCGCCATCGTCAGGACCTGATCGCCCACTTCGAGAAGCATGCCGAACTGCTGGACGAAGAGGCCAGGCGGCGGCTGCACGCCAACCCGCTGCGCATTCTCGACAGCAAGAACCCGGCCATGCAGGAGATCATCGAGCAGGCGCCGCGCCTGATCGACTACCTGGAAGGCCCGTCGCGCGAGCATTTCGAGCAGCTGCGCGGCTACCTGGCGCGGCTGGGCATCGAGGCCACGCTGAACCCGCGTCTCGTGCGCGGCATGGACTACTACAACCGCACCGTCTTCGAGTGGGTCACCGATCGGCTGGGCGCGCAGGCCACGGTCTGCGGCGGCGGACGCTACGACGCACTCATCGAGATGCTGGGCGGCAAGCCGGCGCCTGCCTGCGGCTTTGCCATCGGGGTCGAGCGTCTGCTGGATCTGGTCGAGCAGGCCGGTGGCCTGGGCGAGGGCGATGCCCCCGATGTCTACCTCATCAGCAGTGGCGACGGCACGATGGCGGCTGCGCTGCACACGGCCGAGGCGCTGCGTGCCCGGGGCATCGAGGTGCTGATGCACGCGGGCGGCGGCAGCTTCAAGTCGCAGTTCAAGCGGGCTGGGGCCAGCGGGGCTCACCTGGCGCTGGTCATTGGCGAAGACGAGCTGAAGGCCGGCGAGGCAACCCTGAAATGGCTGCGCGAGGGCGAAGGCGGGCAGGGCGGCCGGCAGGTGCGCATCCGTCTCGACGACGCGCCCGAGGCCGTGGGTCGTGCCCTGCTGGGCCAGACCGACGAGGACTGAGCGGCGGCTGCGACACGGCGCCGCCCACCTTACATCGAACAGAAACAGGAAGATCTCATGGCATACAACCTTCAGGATCAGGAACAGATCGACGAACTGAAGGCGTTCTGGGCCAACAACGGCAACCGCCTGATGTGGCTGGCCGTCATCGCGCTGGCCGTCTTTGCCGGCTGGCGCGCCTGGAACTGGTATCACGACGGCCAGGCCCAGGATGCCGCCCGCGAGTACGCCGGCCTGCTGTCGGCGGCCGACTCCGGCAAGATCGAGCAGGTGCGCGAGCGCTATGACGCCATCCAGAAAGGCTATGGCAGCAGCGTCTATGCCGGCATGGCCGGTCTGCGCGCGGCCGAGGCCTTTGCCAAGGCCAATCAGCCCGATGCCGCCGTGGCTGCGCTGGAAAACGTCATGAAGAACAGCACCGAGCCGGGCTTCAAGCCGATTGCCGGCGTGCGCCTGGCGGGTCTGCTGCTCGACCAGAAGAAGTACGACGAAGCGACCAAGGCCATCGACACCGGCAACATCGGCCCCGTCTCGGGCGAGATGGCGGCCAGCGTGGCCGATCGCCGCGGCGACATCCTGGCGGCCCAGGGCAAGGCGTCCGACGCCAAGGCGGCCTGGGAAGAGGCGCTGAAAATGCTGCCCCGGCACAACCAGCTGCGCTCGCTGGTGCAGTACAAGCTCGACGCGGTGACTGACTGATGCGGGGCGCACGCACTTCGTTCCCGTTTCCTTCGTTCCTGTCCGCCCATGCGGACGGGGCTTCCCGGGCTCGCGGCGACATGTCCGCTGAAGGCGTGGCCTCGGCATCGTCCGTGTCCGCCAAGGCGCCTGGGCTGATCCAGCCATCGCGTCGTCGGCTGCTGGGCTCGCTGGCCATGGGGGCAGCACTGCTGCCGCTGTCGGCCTGCTCGATGTTCGGTGACGATGCCGCCGAGCCGCCGCCGTACCCGGTGCCCAGACTGGGCGACGAGAAGGGCATGCGCCTTCTGTGGAAGAACACCGGCGGCAGCGATGCCCTGGTGGGCTTTCAGCCTGCCATCAGCGGCAACAGCCTGTGGGTGGTCGATCAGAAAGGCCGCGTGCGGCGGTTGTCGCGCAAGGACGGTCGGGTCGAGCATGAATTCAAGGCCGGCAAGGCCATTGCCGGTCTGGCTGCCGACGACGAACTGGTCGTGCTGGTCAGCCGTGACGGTACCGTGAAGGGCCTGTCTCCGAAGGGTGAACAGCGCTGGGAAGCACGCCTGGACAGCGAGGTGGCCACCGCGCCCGTGCTGGCCGATTCGGCCGTGCTGGTGCGCACCATCGAGGGGCGGGTGCTGGCGCTGGAGCGCAGTGGCGGTTCCACGCGCTGGAGCTGGAAGGCGCCCACCGCACTGCTGAACCTCTGGCAGAGTTCGCCCATGGTGACGGACGTGGATACCGTCTACGTGGGCCTGCCCAATGCCAAGCTGGTGGCGCTGGATCTGCGCTTTGGCGTGCCCCGCTGGGATGTGGCCATTGCCTCGTCGCTGGGGGCCACCGAGCTGGAGCGCCTCATCGACATCGTGGGGGCACCGGTGCTGATGGGCACCGACCTGTGTGCCGTGGCCTATCAGGGCCGCGTGGCCTGCGTGCGCACGACCGATGGCGAGCTGGCCTGGAGCCGGGCGCTCAGCTCCTCCGTCGGCATCGCGGCCGACGACCGGGATCTGGTGATCGTCGATGCTTCCGAGGTCATCCAGCTGCTGCGCCCGGGCGGTGGCACGGTCTGGCGGCAGGACGGCTACGTGCGCCGCGGGGTCTCCACTCCCGTCATCGTGCCCGACAAGCGCCTGCTCTTTGGCGACCGCTTCGGCAACCTGTCGCTGCTGTCGATGAACGACGGCCAGACGCTTGCACGCATCGAGATCGACGATTCGGCCCTGGCCACGCCGCCGCTGCTGGCGGGTGACGAGGCCTATGTGCAAACCCAGGAAGGAACGATCGCGGCCATCGCGCTGCGCTGACCATGAATCCATCTGTACCGGTTATCGCGCTGGTGGGGCGGCCCAACGTGGGCAAGTCCACCCTGTTCAACCGCCTGACGCGCTCGCGCGACGCCCTGGTGGCCAACATTCCGGGCCTCACCCGTGACCGGCACTATGGCTCGGCTACGCTCGACGGCCAGCGTGTCGTGCTGATCGACACCGGCGGCTTCGAGCCCGTGGCCGCCACCGGCGTGGCCGAACAGATGGCCCGCCAGACCCGCCAGGCCGTCATCGAGGCCGACGTGGTCGTCTTCGTGGTCGACGGCCGTCAGGGCCTGCTGGCCCGTGACGAGGAGATCGCCCAGGAGCTGCGCCGCACCGCCCGCAAGGTGGTGCTGGCCGTCAACAAGTGCGAGGGCATCTCGCGCCCGGTGGCTGCCGCCGAGTTCCATGCGCTGGGGCTGGGCGTGCCCATGCCCATTTCCGCCACCCATGGTGACGGCGTGCACGCGCTGATGGAGGAATGCCTGGAGGACTGGCGCGCCGAGCGCGAACGCCTGCTGGCCGAGGCTGCCGAAGCGGATGCCGGCATGGCTGATGAGGCTGAAGGTCCCGCGGATGCGGCCGCTGACGACGCGGGAGCACACGGCGAGGCCGACCAGGACGGACGCCCGGCAAACGGTAAACGTGCGGGAGAGGCTGCCGAGGGGGCTGCCGGCAAGGGCGACGCCGAGGCCGACGAGCGCAAGCCCGTCCGCGTGGCCGTGGTCGGTCGCCCCAACGGCGGCAAGTCCACGCTGATCAACGCGCTGCTGGGCGAGGAACGCCTCATCGCCTTCAATCAGCCCGGCACCACGCGGGACTCGATCACCGTCGATTTCCGCTATCGCAACCGCGACTACCAGCTCATCGACACGGCTGGCCTGCGTCGCCGGGGCAAGGTGCATGAAACCGTCGAGAAGTTCTCGGTGGTCAAGACGCTGCAGGCCATCGAGGACTGCAACGTGGCCGTGCTGATGATCGATGCGGCCGACGGCATCTCCGAGCAGGACAGCGCCATCGCCGGCTACATCCTGGAGGCGGGCAGGGCGCTGGTCATCGCGCTGAACAAGTGGGATGCCGTGCCGGCCGACGAGCGCCGCAACGTCCTGCAGGAATGCCAGCGACGCCTGTACTTCCTGGACTGGGCGCCGATGCTCACCATCTCGGCACTGAAGAACCGCGCGCTGGACAAGCTGATGAAGGCCGTGGACGAGGCCCGTGCCGCCGCTACCCGCAAGCTGTCCACGCCCAAGCTCACCCGCATGCTGCACGCCGCCGTGCTGCACCAGCAGCCGCCGCGCAACGGCCCGTTCCGGCCCAAGCTGCGCTATGCGCACCAGGGGGGACAGAATCCGCCGGTCATCGTCATCCACGGCAGCTCGCTCGACAAGGTGGGCGACAGCTACCGACGCTTCCTGGAAGGCTGGTTCCGCGAGCGTCTGGCGCTGCAGGGCACGCCGCTGCGCATCGAGTTCCGCACGGGCGCCAACCCCTACGCCAACCGGGGCAAGTAAGGCAAGTGAGGAGATAACGGCGAAACTTCTCGCCGTTCATCGGCCCGAACGTGTGCCGTTGTCAACGGTAGGGCTGGAAAAATGCGTAAAGCGCCCATATAGGTTAAAGTGCAACTAGGAGCGCCCGGGGCAGCACGGCCCGGGCTGTTCGGGCGCGTCGTGGTCTTCGCATGGCCCAGACCGGCCGCATCCCGGACTGCACCCTGAATTTCCGTATCTCTCAGAAGAACCATGAGCAACAAAGGCCAACAATTACAAGATCCCTTCCTGAACCAGTTGCGCAAGGAGCATGTGCCGGTGTCCATCTATCTGGTCAACGGCATCAAGTTGCAGGGCCAGATCGAATCCTTCGACCAGTACGTGGTGTTGCTGCGCAATACCGTCACGCAGATGGTCTACAAGCACGCCATCTCCACCGTCGTGCCCAGCCGCGCCATCGAATTCCAGTCTGAAGGCGGTTCCCACTGAAGCACCAGTACGTCGCCCGCCAGCACGACCCGAACGCGCCCGACCCCAAGCGGGCCGCGCTGCTGGCCGTGGCCACCCAGGGAGAACGCCTGGAGGCTCACGATCTGGATGAACTCGATGCCCTGGCGCGTTCGGCCGGGCTGCAGCCGGTGCTGCGCGAGGTGCTGCGGCGCAATCGCCCCGATCCCGCGCTCTACTTGGGCTCGGGAGCGGCCGAGCGCATCGCCGACCAGCTGCGCACCGAGCGTGTCGGTCTGGTCCTCTTCGACCACGCCATCAGCGCCATCCAGCAGCGCAACCTCGAGCGCCTCTGGAAGGTGCAGGTCGCTGACCGCACCGAGCTGATCATCGAGATCTTCTCGCAGCGCGCCCGCAGCACCGAAGGCAAGCTGCAGGTGGAACTGGCACGCATGCAGCACCAGGCCTCGCGCCTGGTGCGGATGTGGTCGCACCTGGAGCGTCAGCGCGGCGGCATCGGCGTGCGCGGCGGCCCCGGCGAGACCCAGCTTGAGCTGGACCGCCGGATGCTCGACGACAAGATCCGTCGGCTGCGCACGCGCCTGCAGAAGGTCGATCGCCAGCGGCGCACCCGCCGTCGCGCCCGTCAGCGCGGCGAGGCCCTGCGCGTCTCGCTCATCGGCTACACCAACGCCGGCAAGTCCACGCTGTTCAACCGGCTGACAAGGGCCGGGGCGCTGGCCGCCGACCAGCTCTTTGCCACGCTGGATCCGCTCACCCGCCGTCTGGGCCTGGGCAACGGTCTGGAAGTGGTGCTCTCCGACACGGTGGGCTTCATCCGCAACCTGCCGCACGGTCTGGTGGCGGCCTTCCGCGCCACGCTGGAGGAAACCGCCGAGGCCGACCTGCTGCTGCACGTCGTCGATGCTGGCTCGCCCGACCGCGAGCGCCAGATCGAGGCCGTCAATCAGGTCATCGCCGAGATCGGGGCAGGCGAGGTCGAGCAGCTGATGATCTACAACAAGATCGATCTGACCGGAAATGTGCCCGAGGTGCGACTCGACCCCTATGGTAGGATCAGCGGCCTGGCGCTGAGCGCCGGCACGGGCGCCGGGGTCGATGCACTGCGTGACCTGTTGCGGGAACGTGCCCAGGCGCGGGCCCAGGCTGTCGACGAGACCGCCTGGTATGGTGACGAGGCCTTTACCACCGACGTTTCCGACCCCTCCGATGCATTTGATGATGCTGATCCGTCCGCTGATGAAGACGGGTCGGATCATCCGTCTTCCTGAACGCCGCCCTCCTGCTTCGGGCAACTGCCACCCTTTCAAGGTACAGTCAAACCATGTCTACCCCTGATGATTCGGGCTGGGGCCGAAGTGCCGGATCCGGCCAGGACCAGAACCCGCCTCCTGCTGCATCCCCGACCCCTTCCGGCCGGTCGCCCGAGGCCGGTGGCACCCGTGGCGCGGATGAGCAACCCCCGGCGCGTCCGCCTGCTGCGTCGCCTTCGCCGTGGCAGTCCGAGCGCCCGCAGCCGCAGCGTCCGTCCGATGGCCCGCCCGATCTCGACGAGTTCTGGCAGGACCTGAGCAGCAAGCTCAACGGCCTGTTGGGGGGCAAGCGTGGCGGCCAGGGCGGCCGCGGCGGCATGCCCGTTGGTGGTGGCCGCAATGCCGCCCCCTCCGGACGCAGCCTGCTTTCGGGTCTGGCCATCGTCGGCGTCGTGGCCGGCCTGGCCTGGCTGGGCAGCGGCTTCTATATCGTGCAGGAAGGCCAGGTGGCTGCCGTGCTGCGCTTTGGCCAGTTCCGCTACCTCACGCACGAGGCCGGCATCCAGTGGAACCTGCCGTACCCCATCGAGACGCACGAGATCGTCGACCGCTCGCGGCTGCGCCAGATCGAGGTGGGCTATCGCAACTCGGTGCGCACCAAGGTGCCCAAGGAGTCGCTCATCCTCACGGGTGACCAGAGCATCGTCGACCTGCAGTACGCCGTGCAGTACCGCATCGACAATCCGGGTGACTTCCTCTTCCAGAACAACCTGTCCTCCGGCTCCGAGGAGCTGATCCGCCAGGTGGCGGAATCTGCCATGCGCGAGGTGGTGGGCCAGCGCACCACCGACCAGGTGCTCTACGAGGACAAGGCGCAGGTGGCCGAGGATGCCCAGACGCTCACGCAAGCCATCCTGGATCGCTACAAGCTCGGCATCGGCATCGTCGACTTCACCATCCAGCAGGCCCAGCCGCCCGAGCAGGTGCAGGCTGCTTTCGAGGACGCCAACAAGGCCGACCAGGACCGCCAGCGCCTCATCAACGAAGGCCAGGCCTATGCCAATGACGTGATCCCGCGTGCCAAGGGTACCGCCGACCGGATGGTGCTGGAGGCCCAGGGCTACCGCGCCCGGGTCATCGCCCAGGCCGAGGGTGACGCACTGCGCTTCGACCAGATCTACACCCAGTACGCCAACGCACCGCAGGTCACGCGCGAGCGGATGTATCTGGAGACCATGCAGCAGATCCTGTCCAACACCTCCAAGGTGTATCTGGATTCGCAGAAGAACGGCAGCCTGCTGTATCTGCCGCTCGATCGCATCCTGGACCGCAACGCTGGCAAGGGGGGCAAGCCGTCGCTGACGGGTGAACGCGCCGAGCGTGCGGTCGAGCAGGCACCGGCCAGCGTGCAGACGCCACAGCCGGCCAACGCCGGCGGCACCGGCATCGCGCAGGACGCCGACAGCCGTGGCGCCTCGCTCAACGCGTTGCGCAGCCGCGAGCGGAGCTATGCCCGATGAGCCCGTCTCCCTCGCATCCGGTCCTTTCTGACAACGCCCATTTCGCCAACGCCATCGACGGGAGCCTCCGATGAATCGTGTGCTCGCGCTGATCATCACGCTGGGCGTGCTGATCGTCCTCGCCTTTTCCTGCCTGTTCGTCGTCGACCAGCGCCAGTACGCCGTGGTGTTTGCCCTCGGCGAGATCAAGCGCGTCATCAACGAACCCGGCCTGTACATGAAGCTGCCGTCGCCGCTGCAGGACGTGCGCTACTTCGACAAGCGCACGCTCACCTATGACAGCGACGAGATCGACCGCTTCATCACCGCCGAGAAGATCAACATCCAGGTCGACTCCTTCGTGAAGTGGCGCATTGCCGATCCGCGCCAGTTCTTCGTGTCGGTCGGCCACAGCCCGCTGGCTGCGGACGACCGCATCGGCCGGCAGCTGCGCTCGGCGCTCAACAACGAGATTGCCCGGCTCTCCGTGGCTGACGTGATCTCCTCGGCGCGCGAGACCCTGGTCAAGCAGGTCATGAAGGTGATGTCGGTCGAGCTGGAAAAGATCGGCGTCACCATCGTCGACGTGCGCCTCAAGCGTGTGGACTTCGCGCCCGAGGTGGCCGAACGGGTCTATGAGCGGATGCGTTCCGAGCGTACCCGGGTGGCCAACGAGCGCCGCGCCAAGGGCGCTGCCGAAGGCGAGCGCATCCGCGCCGATGCCGACCGCCAGCGCGAGGTGCTGATCGCCAAGGCCTATCGTGACGCCCAGAACGAGCGGGGTGCCGGGGATGCCGAGGCCAGCCGCCTCTACGCCAAGGCCTTCGGTCGCAACCCCGAGTTCGCCAGCTTCTATCGCAGTCTGGAAGCCTATCGCGCTTCGTTTGCCGACCGCTCCGACATGCTGGTTCTGGATCCACAGTCCGATTTCTTCCGCTACTTCCAGGGGGCAGAGCCGGCGCCGGCCGCCTCGGGCCGTCAGCCCACGCCGCCCTTCAAGGCAGCCCCCGCAGCCCCGGCTGCGGCGGGCAGCGCGCACTGAGTCCGAAAGAAAATGCGCCGGACCGGTGTCCGGACGAAAAATGCCGTTAAAATCAGACACAGGAACGTAAGTTCTCTGCCACGCCCGTCCTTCGGGACGGCGTGACGGAAAGTTCCTTCCCATCTGTCCTGCCTTCGTCGGCCAGGACGGCGCAACCCGCCAGGCTCCAGGGCAGGGCGGATGCGTCTCCTGCCACGAGGGCGGTGTTTTTTTGGATTCACGGTCTCGCATTCACTGTCCCCATGGATGATCCCGCCGTCTCGCCGTGGTTGCTCGCCCTGGGGCTCGTGCTGCTCCTGGAGGGGCTGATGCCCCTGTTGCTGCCGGGCGGCTGGCGCAATGCGGTGCAGCAGATGGCTGCCCTGCGTGACGGGCAGCTGCGTTTCGTGGGTCTCATGCTGGTACTTGCCGGCCTGCTTTTCGTTTCCCTGGCATGAAGAACCGCTGGCTACTTCCCGAAGGCATCTCGGACCTGCTGCCCGATGCGGCGCAGGACCTCGAAGGTCTGCGCCGTGCGCTGCTTGACACCTATCGTCGCCACGGCTTCGAGCTGGTACTGCCCCCGCTCGTCGAATATCTGGACTCGCTGCTCATCGGAAGCGGCGGCGACCTCGACCTGAAGACCTTCAAGCTGGTGGACCAGCTCTCCGGGCAGAGCCTGGGGGTCCGGGCCGACATCACGCCCCAGGTCTCGCGCATCGATGCGCATCTGCTGCAGCAGCGTGACATCAACCGGCTCTGCTATGCCGCCTCGGTGCTGCGTACCCGTCCCAGCGGCCAGGAAGGCTCGCGCGAGCCCATCCAGATCGGTGCCGAGATCTACGGCCATGCCGGCATCGAGGCCGACATCGAGATCATCGACCTGTTGCTGCAGTCGCTGGCACTGGCCGAACTGGGACCGGTGCGCCTGGACATCAACCATCTGGGGCTGGCCAGCCTGCTGCTGGCCGAGCTGGAAGGGGTCGACGAGGAGGCCGTGCTGCAGCTGCTGCAGGCCCGCGACCTGCCCAGCCTGCGCGAGCTGCTTGCCCCGTGGTCGCAACAGCCCGCTGCGGCCGCGCTGCTGACCCTGCCCGAGTGCTTCGGCCCGGCCGAATCGGCCATGGCCCGTGCGCGCACCGTGCTGGCCCCGTGGCCGCAGGCCACCCCCCATCTCGACGCACTGGATGCCGTCCTGGGCTCGCTGCGGCTGGCCCGCCATGCCGGACAGGTGTCCCTGGCCATCGATCTGGCCGACGTGCAGGGCTTTCGCTACCACACCGGGCTGGGCTTTGCAGCCTACGTCGAAGGTCATGCCCGGGCCGTGGGCCGCGGCGGACGCTATGACGGCATCGGCGCCGCCTTCGGGCGCGGCCGCCCGGCCACCGGCTTTTCGCTCGACCTGCGTGAGCTCGTCGAGCTGCGACGCGACCGGCACACGCCGCCGGCCATCATCGTCGCTCCCTGGTCCGACGACCCGGCGCTGCTGGCGTTCATCGACACGCTGCGCGCCCAGGGCGAGACCGTATTGCAATTGTTGCCCGGCCAGGATGCCCAGCGCCTGGCCGGCGTTTCCGCCGATCGGACGATCGGCTTCATCCACGGCCAATGGCGGCTTGCAGGGAAGGAATCATGAGCAGGAATCTGGTGGTGGTCGGCACCCAGTGGGGTGACGAAGGCAAAGGCAAGGTCGTCGACTTGCTGACCGACGAAGTCAAGGGAGTCGTGCGCTTCCAGGGCGGTCACAACGCGGGCCACACGCTGGTCATCGAAGGGCGCAAGCAGGTGCTGCGCCTCATTCCCTCGGGCATCCTGCGTGACGACGTGACCTGCTACATCGGCAATGGCGTCGTGCTCTCGCCGCAGGCGCTGCTGTCCGAGATCGCCGAGCTGGAGGCCGCCGGTGTCGACGTGCGCAACCGTCTGCGCATCAGCTACGCCTGCTCGCTCATCCTGCCTTACCACATCGCGCTGGACCAGGCGCGTGAGCAGGCCCGGGGCGACGCCCGCATCGGTACCACCGGCCGTGGCATCGGCCCGGCCTACGAGGACAAGGTGGCACGCCGCGGCCTGCGGCTGGAAGACCTGTATGTGCCCGACCAGCTGGCCGAGCGCGTGCGCGAGGCCGCCGAGCTGCACAACTTCCTGCTCGAGAACTACTACCACGCTCCGCGCATCGACGTGGCGAAGATGCTGGACGAGTTGCAGGCCCAGGCCGAGCAGATCCGCCCGATGGTTCACGACGTGGCCGGCCTGCTGGCCGATGCGCTGGCACGGGGCGAGTCGCTGATGTTCGAAGGCGCCCAGGGCGCGCTGCTCGACATCGATCACGGCACCTATCCGTTCGTCACCAGCAGCAACTGCGTGGCGGGTGCAGCGGCAGCCGGCTCCGGCATCGGCCCGGGCAACCTGCACTTCGTGCTGGGCATCGCCAAGGCCTACACCACCCGTGTGGGCAGCGGTCCGTTCCCCACCGAGCTGCATGACGACATCGGCAAGCGCCTGGCCGAGCGGGGCCACGAGTTCGGCTCCGTCACCGGGCGTCCGCGTCGCTGCGGCTGGTTCGATGCCGTGGCCATGCGCCGCTCCATCGAGCTCAACGGCGTCACCGCGCTGTGCCTGACCAAGCTGGACGTGCTGGATGGTCTGGACACCGTGCGCATCTGCACGCACTACGACATGACCACGCCCAAGGGCAACATCAAGCGCCTGGAGCGCCTGCCCACCGGTGCCGGTGCCGTGGCCCGCTGCCAGGCGGTCTACGAGGAAATGCCCGGCTGGAAGGAAAACACCCGGGGTGCACGCCGCTGGGAAGACCTGCCGGTGAACGCACGCCGCTATGTCGAGCGTCTGGCCGAGCTGTCGGGTGCCCCCATCGACATCATCTCCACCGGTCCCGACCGCGAAGAGACCATCGTGCTGCGGCACCCTGGCAGGAAGGAAGGCTGAATCATGCAGCATCTGTACGTTGACTG
>ERZ773038.268-NODE-268-length-36183-cov-23.271950_pt1 | contig 36183 bp, 30 predicted proteins | sample MGYA00511665_ERZ773038 | MGnify/ENA primary metagenome ERZ773038 (study PRJEB29015, sample SAMEA2737966) | human oral metagenome | biome: human oral; feature: human-associated habitat; material: dental | place: China | collected 2028 ... | reverse complement strand
TATCGTTATGGGATTCTGCGGCGTAATGGATGACTGCATCCGCCTGCGCTACGAGCTCGTCAGTGAGTTCACGGTCTGCAATATCGCCAACCATAAGGTTAAATCTGGTGCCGTCAAGACCATCAAGCGAGGCTTTATTGGCGGCATAGGTCATTTTATCGAGTACTGTAACAGTGTGTTCAGTATTATCCAATAGATAATGAACAAAGTTAGAGCCAATGAATCCGGCACCGCCGGTAACGAGTAAGTGAGACATACATTAGATTTTAGCGGTCAAAACCGAGTAATTTATACACAGGTTACGAGAGAAACATGACACAATAGATATTATGAAGGGAATTATTCTTGCCGGTGGTACCGGCAGTCGTTTACACCCCATCACTCAGGGTATTAGTAAACAACTCACTCCGGTTTACGATAAACCAATGATTTATTACCCGCTTTCCACTCTTATGCTGGCGGGAATTCGTGACATTCTTATTATCACAACCCCCGAAGATCAGGAACAATTTAGACGTCTTTTAGGGGATGGAACTCGTTTTGGTGTACATTTCGACTATAAAGTGCAACCTTCACCTGATGGTTTAGCTCAAGCATTTATTTTAGGTGCAGAATTCATAGGTGATAATCCCGTTGCACTCGTTCTGGGTGATAATATTTTCTATGGTCCCGGTTTAGGAACCCAACTTGGAAAATATGAGCAAAAAGACGGTGCAACCGTTTTTGCTTACCAAGTTGCAGATCCGCGCGCCTACGGGGTGGTGGAGTTCGACGAGAATTTTCACGCCATCTCCATTGAGGAAAAACCGCAGGTACCCAAAAGCGATTACGCTATTCCGGGACTATATTTCTATGACAAACATGTTGTGGAATATGCGCAAAACATTAAACCTTCTCAGCGTGGTGAACTAGAAATTACCGACCTCAATCGTGTATATCTAAAACAGGGTAAACTAAAGGTTGAGGTACTGCCTCGAGGTACAGCATGGCTTGATACCGGCACCTTCGATTCACTCGCAGATGCCAGCAACTTTATTCGCACCGTCCAAAAACGTCAGGGACTTTCTATTGGATGCCCTGAAGAAATTGCATGGCGCGCAGGTTGGTTAAGCAATGATGATCTTCACAGTATCGCCACCAAATTCGCCAAAAGCGGTTATGGGGACTATCTGATGCATCTGCTCAAATAGTCACAAAAACTCACTGCCCCGCACGGGGTTCACCACTCAAACTCAACAATCTGGAGCAAATTCAGAAATGACAATTTTAGATTTTGTGCGCACCACAAGAGCCAATCTCGTGTTGCTCATTGCTGGCATCGTAATCGGTGCCATCGCAGGGCTCGGCTATTCCCTGCTGCAGCCTAAAGTTTATGCCGCCAGCGCCTCCGGGTACGTGACCGTCGGTCAGAGTGGCACTATTGACGTACTATCCGGCTCAAACGCCGCAAAAGAACGTGCCCGCTCATACTCGGCAATCGTCTCATCAGAAGCCGTCGCCAAGATCATTCAGGAGCAGAACTCTGACCTGAGCATCGGGACGATTCGCGGCAGCCTGAGCGCAACTACCGAAGAAAACAGCTCACTCATTAAGGTGCGGGCGACCGCTTCCAGCCCAGAACAGGCGCGGGTTTTGGCGAATTCGGCGCTTCACGCCACCGCTCAGTACATCGAAAATATTGAGAAGAATGGTTCGGGGAACAACAGTACCGCTACCCCCACGCCTGCTGGGGAGGAAAACCAAGAAAGCGCTCAGAACAAGGTTTCTTCAACCAACCCGTCTGATACCACCAATACCCTGATTCGTGTGATCCCGCTGGATAACGCCAGCGTGAACCCGCCTCTCGTATCGCCCAACTACATGCAGAACGGCCTCATCGGTGCCGGTGCCGGGTTGGTGCTCGTGTATCTGGCGATCTTCCTGCGCCGTTCCGTGGATCAGCGCATCCGCACTCGGGACGACGCCATTAAAGCGACAAACAGCAATATTCTGGGTGTGCTGCCCGTCAGCGACGATCTGGCGGAAGAAAACATCGTGCGTGCAAGCAACGATGACCATATTGCCCACGAATCTATCCGTCAGCTGCGCACGAACCTGCGCTTTGTGAATATTGATAACCCGCCGAGCTCCTTCATTGTGACCTCCGCAGTTCCTGGCGAGGGCAAGTCTACGGTCTCGCTGGCGGTGGCGCGCTCTATGGCAAGCTCGGGGCAGCCGGTCATCCTGATCGACGCCGACCTGCGCCGTCCCACCGTCGCGAAGAAACTACATATTAACGCCAAAATTGGTTTGACGCAGGTTCTTGCCGGTCAGGTCGATATTGCTGAGGCCGTGCACCAGGTAGAGGATTCCAAGCTCTTTGTGCTTCCCGCTGGGCGTATTCCCCCGAACCCTTCCGAATTGTTGGGTTCCGACAAGATGCGCCAGCTTATTGAAGAGCTCTCCAAGGAATTCCTGGTGATCGTGGACGCTCCCCCGCTGCTGCCGGTGACCGACGCATCGCTTCTCTCCCACGCCGTGGACGGTGTGATTATGGTCGGTACCGTGGGCAAGAGCCACCGCGAGCAGATGACCGAGGCGGTTGCCGTGCTGGAGCGTGTGAATTCACACCTCTTCGGTGTGGTACTCAATAAGGCTCCGCGTAAGGGCCTGGGCAATTCCTACTATGGATTTGGTTACGCCAATAGTTATGTAGGTTATGCCAGCTACTACGGTTATTCCAAGGATGGTAAAAAGAAAGTTTCTTCCGGTGCGCACGGAGCTTAAGAAAATTTCTGAATCAGATTCTTGAGTATAAAGGGCGGGAAAATAGGTGGACTATTTTTCCCGCCCTTATACTCAAAGATATTCGTTGTGTGAAAGGATATCGTGCACACTACACCACAGCACAAACCTGGTACGCCGCTCAAGGCGCGTATTATGCTGGCGCACGCCTACTTTCAAAGGCTCGCGAATCTTCACGGAATAGATATTTTACATATCAAAGGATATGCGTTTAATTCCGAAATTTTTAAACCCGATAGACATAGCACCGATGCAGATCTTTTAGTACGGCCTTCTCACGTAAATACTTTTGTTCACATACTTTTAGCTGACGGCTGGAGTATTCAGGCGCATTTTGACACCGGATCCGTTTTTGAACATGCAATGACGCTTTATCACGAATCTTGGGGTCTCACCGATATTCACCGTTTCTTTCCGGGGCTCGGAAAAGATCCCGAACGTGTTTTTCAGCAGCTCTGGGCGGCACATATGCAGCGTGAGATAGCGCACCGTTCCTGTGCCGTACCCTCGGTGCTCGATTCCCGGCTGATTGTAGTGCTGCACCGCGCTAGGGCTAGTTCCACTTATGACCCGGATCTTGAGTATCTGCGCGATATTCTCGACTCCTACGACTGGGCTAAACTGCGCGAACGCGCCGCCGAGTTGGATTCTTCTCTCGCCTACGCCGCCGCAATGGGTGGCTTAGAGGCGTACCGTCATGAACGCGACTACCTGCTATGGAAGTCGGTTTCCACACGGGTGCCGAGCTATATTCAATGGGTGGGCAGGCTGCGGTCGGCGCGCGGATTCGCTGAGAAAATGCGCACGCTCAAGAATATTTTTATGGTCAATCAGGATCATTTGGCGATGGAACTGGGGCATAAACCCACGCGCGCCGAGATTCGCACTAGGTTCTTTGAGCGTTTTGGGTTGGGAGGCGGTTCCTGATGAGTACTACTACCGCGCCGGTGAGGTACCGCATCCCAGAGTATGTTGCCTTCGTACACGCTGAGGAGATCTCCGAATATGCTTCCGTCACGACGTATCTTGCCGACACACGGGCCGCGCAGGTTTCGGTGTTGGAGGGGTCAGCATCCATTATTTGGGGTATTTTTGAGGAGCCGTTTTCCCTGCCCGAGGCCCTTGAGCTGATCGCCGAGCTTACCGAGCAGAACCCCGAGGATATTCGCGGGGAGGTTGAGGGGTTTGTGCATCAACTCGTCGAAGACGAGCTGCTGGAAGCTGTCTAAACCCGCCCTGCCCCACTATATGAAGAGCCTTGAGAGTAAAGATATTTACTCTCAAGGCTCTTCATATAGCCCCGGCGAACCGAGTCTACGCGCCCGAGGATGAGGATGCGGTAAGCTCATCAACCGCCTGGCGGATTTCGTCGATAAAACGTTCCTCGCTAAAACGCGCGATGTAGTTCTTAATCGCCTGCTTATCCCACTCTTCGGGGTTGAACTTCTGTATCGCCGCCTCAATCTGTTCCGAGGTCGGCTGTTCAATAAACACGCCGTTGAGGCCTTCGCGGATGGTATCGAGGTACCCGCCCGCGCGGTATGCGATCACCGGTTTTCCACTGGCACCAGCCTCCAGCGGAGTAATCCCGAAGTCTTCATGAGATACCGCAAGAAGTGCCAGACAATGCCGGTAGGCAGAACACAGCTGCTCGTCAGAGATCCCGGAAATAATGCGCACATTGGGCCCCGAGAGTTTGAGGAGCTTATCTTTTTCGGGTCCATGCCCGATAATCAGCAGCTTCTTACCCGCTCGATTGCACGCCTTAATCGCCTCATCCACGTTCTTATAGGACATCAGGCGCGACACCAGCAGAAAGTAGTCTCCCGCAGCCGTGAATTCCTGCAGACCCGCGATCGGTTCTTCCACGCGGGTTGCGCCCCCGGAGTAAGGCGGGAAAATAATGGGTACGTCTTTGCCGTACACCCTCGAAATACGTTCCTGAATGGCGGTCGAGTTCGCCACGTAATGTTCCGACCGTGCCGCCGCGCGCTGATCCCAGAACCGCAGCAGCGGGTTTATCACCCGTAACCCCACCCCAATCACACTGTCCTTTTTCTCGTCGCCCAGGTATTGGTCGCGCAGGTACAGCCAACGCGCTGGGGAATGGCAGTACACCAGTTTCTCGCCGGTGAATTTGAACCCGTGCGCCCATCCCGTGGTCGAAACCACCGCAACGTGCGCCGGAACTTTCAGGCAGGAGGCGGTCAGCGGCAGCAGCGGCAGCGCCAGCCGGTGGTAGCGCCGCAGCAAGCCCACCCGATTGAGCGGACTGGTGATGATAGTCGCATCCTCAAACTCGGGGAAAGTACCTTCAGGATTGTAGAGGGTCGTGTAGATAGGGGCCTCAGGGAACGCCCGGTGTAGGGCCAGAACAACCCGCTCCGCCCCACCGCGCTGCGTCAAATAGTCGTGAGCGATAGCGAGCCGAGGGGCGGTGACAGAACCCGTATCTACCGAACCTGCAGACCGAGATTCCGCCGATGTCGGGATTTTTTTCGAGGCCAAAGAACGAATGTGAGCGGATGCGCCGCGCCAGGATTGTGCTACTCGATTCAGCATTAGAACACCTTCCGTGCGCGCTGCGGGTACTTCACGCCTGCGTAGGATGCCGCTTCCACCTGCAGCGCCACCAGCTTCTCAGCGATCTTCGCGGGAAGTTTCAGGAGTACCGCATCGAGAGTATTGCCTATCCGCCGGATATTTGCCTCGGTACTGACCGCCGCGAGAGTCTTCACCGCGGCGCCCCAGAGCCCGGCAGGGTTGGGAGCCGCATGCGCATCTTCGCCGTGTTTACGCACGAAAATGGTGCGCGCGCTGCCCGCGTGCAGGGCGCGGAGAGCTCGCACGGCGGTCGTGGTCGCCTCAGCATAATGCTTCGTTTCAACCACATCGGAAATTATGATTTTCCCGCCGGCATCAGCGATCATCTTACCCAGATCGACGTCTTCCCAGCCGTAAAGACGATAGGCGGGATCGAAGCCTCCGATAGTTCGGTACAGCTCTGCAGAGACGGACGAGTTTCCATTCCAATAGTGCCAACGCTCGGATTCGGGGGTGCCCAGCGCCGCTTCCTTAAACTTTGCATCGCGGTAGGTTCCGTACACCTGAGAGTAAGCGGTCTTGGGGAAAATATTGTTCAGGGTGCCGATCACCCCGTTATAGTCGCGGTGTAAGCGAAGGTGGTTCGCCACATAGTCGGGACCGGGTTCCAGGTCATCGTCGCAACGAATCAAAATATCCGCATCCGCCTCATTATGCCCGGCGTTGAGAGCCGCCACACGTCCAAGATTTTCGGGGAACACAATCTTAGTGAGGTTTAAGGTTCTGCGGGCGATATAGTCGTCAACAACTTTTTCGCTCTGGTCGATGTCACCATCGAGGACAACGATAACTTGAAAGTCTCGTTCCGTCTGAGCAGAAAGCGCGTCTAAGGGATAGTGTAAAACCCCTGCTCCGCCCCGCGATGGGATGATGACGGCTGCTTGATAGTGAGCCATAAACTGTCCTGTAGTTGTGAGAGTGAGTAATTGGCGGGAACAAGCGTGAGTATGATGAATCCTCTAGAGATACTTCTCTAAAAGGTGGCGAACTCGTTCCCTGCCTGAGTCGGGTGAATATAATTCCTGCCAACGCCAAAATGCCGCAGAAATAATGTCATTAAGGTTATCAGATTCTTGATAGAAAGCCTGAGTTAAATGTCGAATCTTTTCAACGAGGGCCGAGGGATCCTGGGCAGGGTAAATATACGGGTAGTCCTCTCCCACGACTTCGGGAAGGGCACCCGCATCGCTAACGATCACCGGCACGCGGGCACTCATCGCTTCCGCAGCGACCAGCCCAAAGGATTCCGGGGCTTGCGAGGGCACTACCAGCATATCGACCGTGTCGAAGAGCTTTTGCGGAGTGCTCCAACCGAGACGATCGGTATAGCGCTCAATGTTTTCAAGGGCACGGGATACTTCGTGTTCTTCCTCAGAGGAGGCGAAGACGGGCGCTCCGGCAACTACGAGGCGGTATTCGGGGACGGTAACAGTACTGTTAAGGAACTCAATCGCCTGGCAGAGGACGCCAATCCCTTTGGAAGGTGTTAATCTGCCAAGATAACCGATGCGCACCACCCCGGGGACGGTGGATTTCGCCAGTGAGAGGGGGACTTCCTGCACCCAATTGGGGAAGACGGTCGCACCGGGTACGGATGCCGCAACATACTCGCTGGGAACGAGGGTTTGAAGGGCCTTTTTGCGGGCAAAAGGTACTAATTTAGCGTTGGTACCCGTCGGCAGCTGATGTAGGTGCACGATGCGCCCTGCCCGTCCCCCGGTAGCGGCGGCAGGTACCAGCCCGTTACACCACAGGAGCGCATCCCGGTGCGCCCGGTGCCAGAGCCGCAGCTGAACCATATACTGCATGCGCGTTTTGGCGGGCAGTACGATGCGAGTGAACCCTTCGTCGGCGGCCGCTTCAATGAGATCCGGCGGGTTTGCCGGACCGATGATGACAACCTGGTAACCGAGCCCTCGCGCCGCCCGCGCGATATTCAGGAGCATGACTTCGCCCCCGCCTATATCGCCGTTATTGGTGGCTAGGTAGAGTTCTTTACTCATCTCGGGTGTATCTTTCTAGGTTTTCGGTACCGATATGCCAATTATCATAAGTGAATAGTCACACGTTTGGCGATGGTTCTAGGAGTTTTTGATCCGGTTCGCAATATAGGCGGTGATTTTTTCGGGTGATTTTGGCATGTCGATACGCCGGTCTACCCCCACGAAGTTTTCCGCCTCATACCCCGGCATGCCAAGTTCTCTGTTCCGGGCTATAGCGCCCGCGCGAACCGCATAAGCAATGACAATTGCCCAGGTAAAGGTGTAGAAGACCTCGCCCAGACTCAAACCACAGACGAGCAGGGCTATCGCTGCGCCCTGTCCCACTCTTTCTTCGACGGTCCAGGAGGTTTTTGAGACGAAGATGCGCATCCCCACGATAATCGTGATAGCGATAACGAAGACTGTCCAGACCCAGCCGCCCTCGGTACGAAGCACTAGATAGGAGTTGTGATACACCCAGTTCCTATCCTGCAGGGGCGCGTAGGCTTCTCCGAGTCCGCTTCCAAAGAACCCCGCAGTTTCGGCTTTTTCCTGTGCCACCGCATCAATACGTTCACGGAGCATATCGGAGCCCACACGCGAGGCAAACTGCCCTACCTGGGCATAGTCCGTGGCAAGCGTCTGCACAAGCGCCCAGACCCCGCCCAACAGGAACATCCTCACCATAAAGTTGAATCGGGAAGCGAGCAGTACCCACAGCACGCCTACCAGGTACGCCGTGATGGAGGTACGCGAGTTCGTCAGCCACACCACCGAAGTTCCGAGCACGAAGGCGAAAATACGCTCGGGCATAGTGCGCATAATGGCGAAAGCGAGTACACCGAAGATAGCGTACGCCAGGCCCGCATAGTTTTTATCGTGGAGGAGACCCACCAAAACGTTGCCGTCCGAGCGCTCGGTGATTCCCAGATAGAAGGCGGGAACGTTGATCAGAAGCGCCGTGAGGTATCCGGCGATGGCGGACCTAAAATGCAGCCGCCCCTCAGCAAGATTCCACATCAGAATGGTGGTGAAGATCATGCGAACTAAGCGTTGTCGCCAGTCGAAAGCATCAGCACTGGCGGTATGCAAAAGCGATACGAACATCATGTAGACCAAGCCCAGCCACATAATAGTTTTCAGAGATTTAAACCTGCCAAGTTCGTACTGTGCAGGCTTGGTAAGCCCGTAGAGTGCGCCGATAACCACGGCAATCTGGCTGAGGGGCTGGTTAATGACCGGCAGCACGGTAGCGAACACCATGGCACCGAAAATTACGAATTCGGGTATGCGCAGCTGATTGCTGTTGTCCCGCACGTAGTCACCGCTCTTTTTGAGCCCGTGACTAACGCGCGCAGAGAGGTTTGCGCTATCGTTCCGGTGCTGCGAGCTAGGCGATAGCGATGTTCCTAGGTGAGTGCTCATGCTAGTCCTTGATGCTTTTGTGTTTGAGTGTAGAGTTCTGCGATCTGCGCCGTCATCTCGGTGTTGGTTACCCACGTCCATGCTGAAGGGGCCGAGGCTTCACAGTTCCGCATAAGAGCTTCTAAAACGCTATCACAGAATGCGTTCTGGCGACGGTTAACAAGCTCGTTGGGGGCAAGAATTTCGGGGTTTCCGCCCACGTTAGTTGCCACGGTTTTTAATCCGGCGGCTTTAGCGTCCAAGAGTGTATAAGAACAGTTCTCCCAGATGGATAGCTGAACCACCATATCGCTGCGGCCCATCGCCTCTAGGGGATCGACGAACCCACTGAAGGTTACGGCATCGCTGATATGCAGCTCCCGCGCCTGCTGCGCCAAGGTATCGGCAAGGTCACCTTCCCCCGCGATTTCAAGGTGCGCTTTGGGGTACACGGTGTGCAGCTGGGCGAATGCTTCTATCAGCACGTCAATACCTTTTTCGGGCGAGAGCCGTGAGAGCGAGAGGATGCGCGGCGCATCCGGTTCGGTCGGCACGCGATGCTTGTGTACGGCGGCGCGCAGCCGGGGTGCATCCACCCCGTTATAGATGATGCTCACCCTGCGAGCGCCCCATTTACGGCGCATCTGCTCGGCGGTAGAGCGCGAGACGGCAATAGCCGCATTGGTGCCCCACAGACGCACCCGGTGCACCTGTTCCATGAGCTTAGAACGCCAGGAGGTGCCGTGGTAGACGGCATCATCCCCCGCGATTCCGTGCTCGGTAGTGATGAGCGTAGGAACGGTCAGTGACCGGTTGGCAAGCCGCCGCATCTTGAGGGAGTTGACGACGGCGGCGGCGATAACATCCGCATAGGCAAGGTGACTGTGCACGATAGCGGGCTTCTCTCGTTCAATCACGTGTGCGAGCGAGGCGAACGAGGTTCTAAAACCGCGGCTCGGTCCGAAGGGTACGACGTGAACGGGAATATTAAGCTCGCGAAGGCGCTCGGTGAGTTTTCCCTCGGGCGCGCAGACAACCAGGCGATACCCGGGAATACCGGTTCGGGCGACGTCAAGAACATGTCGCGCCACTCCCCCGAAGTCGGGAACCGGAACAACCCAGAGCACGGTCAAAGTCTTGGCTGTACTCATGCCCTCACCAGCTTTCGTGTCAGAACGTTACGCAGGGCGGCAGAAACTCGTGTCTCAACCGTACTATGCACGCACCACGCCCAGAGTAGAACCAGCGCGAGAGCCAATATGCGCGCACCCCACGCCCCCGTCCAGGGGTAGAACATATCGATCAGCATATAGCCAAGCATCGCGTGCCCCAGATACAGGGGGTACGATATTGTGCCGAGCGCGTGCAAGGGTCCGCGCGCCAAAAACGGCACGTGGCGCACATAGATAACGGCGAAAAACACCGCACATATTATGGCGACTCCCACCCCGTGGGCGCTATCGTGCATCAGGAAGGCATTGATAGAGGCCGCCGCTGCGCAATACGGCATCAGCCAGGTAAACCTGCGGTCGTGGCTGTACATAAAGAACACCATGCCCAGACTAAACAGAGCCGCATGCTCGGCAACCACGCCCCACACCAGTATTTTAGGGGCACCCGTCAGGGACGCCTCCGGGTGAAATATGCAGCAGACGAGCAGCCCTAAGGTTGTCCAGCAAAAAATACCGATCGTAATATCGCGGCGATATATTTTTCCACGCCGCACAGCCAGATAGAGCCCCATGAGCAGGTAGAACTGTAACTCGATGGCGAGCGTCCAATACACCTGATCGACATTATCGACCAGCATAAAACGCTGCATCATCGTCGCATTAACCAGAGTTTGCGTCACCGTAATATCCCGACCGGGATTACCGTAGAGAAAATACACAGCCGCGGCAACCGCAAGCGCCAACCAGTAGGTTGGGTACAGTCGGGCGAAACGCGAAATACCAAATTTTAGGGCGGAACCGCTTTTGATAGCGCTCAGCAAAATCACGTACCCCGAGATGATGAAGAAAAGCTGCACCCCTAGTTCTCCGAGCGGAATAGAGTACGGTTCGGGGGCGATGCGCGGGTAGTTCTGCACGGCGGGGTACCCGAAATGGTAGGCCACAACGGCCAGTGCCGCTATTCCGCGCAGCCCGTCGAGTTCGCTAAATCGTCCGGGGGTGATGAAGCTGTTATCGAGTACTTCACCGGGTTTTCGGGTGTGTTGAACGGTTCTTGGTGGTGTCACGAAACCGACCTACAGCCACTTTTCGAGGCGGTCTAGGGCGGTGAAGAAGCCTTCGCCGTTGTTGATATGCCCCTGCCAGATTTCGGGGATAAACGATGCTTTCGGCGCCAGCTCACGCAACTGCTTGCCCAGTGCAGCCCAATCGACATCCCCTTCGCCTACCTGCACACCTTCGCCGTCTACGCCGATACCATCGACGAGGTGCAGGTGGATGGAGTGCGGCGCCAGCTGTGCTACCGCCTCCGACAGAGGAATTTTGAGGAAGTTGCATGCGAGCATGGTGTGTGAAATGTCTAGGCAGAGAGCGCTGTCGTAGGCGCGCGCGAATTCGGCGGTGTCCTGCGGGTCAAGGAAGAGGTTGTGGTACTGCTGCCCGCCCATCAGCCAGGGGTAGGGCGGCAAAGTCTGTGCCGCCAGACGCACCCCGGCGGTATCCAGCCGTCCCAGGGCTTCGCCGATGCGCTCGTACTTTGCGGTACGGGCGCTCGCCGGGATGTGCTTATCTTTGGTGAAGCCGCCCATCGTGACGACCATGACGGGGTCTTCGTCCACCGTAAAGTAGCGGGTCAAATCGCGGGTAATGTCGATGGTGCGCTGCACCTCGGCGATGGAACGTTCCCAGACTTCGGGGTCGCGGGAGGCCAGATCGACCAGAAAGTCCCCGGCGAAGAGGTCGGGCAAGTGGGTCGTGAAGCTCATGGGCAGTTTCTTCTCAAAGACCTCGTCAATATTGATGTCGAGGTCTTTGTAGGAGAAGTGGAATTCGAGGAAATCCGGTGTTGCCTCTTCGATCAGAGGTTTGTAGTCGTGGTACCGTACCGGCAGGCCCCAGGGGCGTTCAAAGGTGAAGTCGCGGCGGGTTACGAGGTCATCCTTCAGATCGCCCTCAAAAAAGAACGACCCTTCTTCAACGTCGCGTTGGATGGTACGCCCGAGCAGCTGCGGCAGGTAGTTCGGCTGCAGGCCGCGGCCGGGTGACTTGACGGTCACATCCGCCTCGGTGATTACCTCACCTTTGGCTATGCTGCGGGTCGCAACCAGCGATTTGGCCAGGTTCACACGGTTCATCAGCTCACCGGTGGAAACTTCACGGGGCGCGGCCGTGCCGATGGATTCCTCAATGTCACGAATCTGCCGCACCATCGCCGCGAACTCTTCGGGCAGCAGCGATACAGTGTGATCGTTGCCTTCCAGGGTTTTATCGGTCGTGAAATGCTTCTCGATAATCTTCGCACCGCGCGCAACAGCGGCCACGGGCACATGGTAGCCGCGTTCATGCCCGGAATAGCCAACCAGGCATTGGCCGATCTCGGCGAGGCGGTCCATATACGCCAGGTTCACGTCTTTGAAGGGTGCCGGGTAGGTGGATTGGCATTGCAGCAGGGCGTAGGATGCGCCCGCCTTGCGCAGCAGGTTCACCGAGTCCAGGATTTCTTCTTCGCGGCTCATACCGGTGGATACCAGCATGGGCAGCCCGCGCGATGCAACATCACGCAGCAGTTCGTGGTTCGTCAGGTCTGCAGAGGCAATCTTCATGCCCGCAATACCGTAATCGACGAGAGCCTGCACGGAAGGCGCATCCCAGGGGGTGCACAAAATATCCAGGCCATGCTCCTTAACATGGTCGAACACCTCGTACATCTGCTCAACACTCAGCGAGAACCGTGAGAGCAGATCCAGGGTGTACTGCACACCCAAGTCTTCGCCCGCGGTGGCGCCGCCGCGCTGGCGGTAGAGCGCATCCAGATCGCGCAGCTGGAATTTCACGGCGTCCGCACCGGATTCCACCGCGAGGTCCACCAGCTCTTTCGCGAAGTCCACGCTCCCCTGGTGGTTATTGCCGATCTCGGCGATGATGAAGGCGGGCGCATCCTCGCTGATGGTGTGTTTTCCGATGCGCAGCACGTTCTGTTCGTCCATTGCTAACGCCACCAGATGACCGCGTTCGTCGATAAGTGGAATATGCTCGATACCGCGCGCAAAGTAGCCGCGTAAAGATTCGGGGTCGCTATCGGCGGGGGCGGTCTGCGGGTTCGTATTCGCCGCCGCCAGTGCGCTGGTCTCTAGGGATGCGGTGGGGTTGGCAATCAGCCAACGTCTAAAGTCCCCGTCCGAAAGCGAACCGCGCAAAATGCCGGATTCGTTGACTAAAAAGATGATGCGCTGACCGTTGGCAGAAATTTTGTGAAGCGCAGTCAGAATCGGGTCTTCGGCGAAGACCACATAGGGCGCAATATTACGTTCGATAATCACGGTTTATGATGCTTTCTTCAAGAAAACTTGTGTTTAGTGAGAGTGAGTGTTGGGTCTTTTGACGCTGAGGCTTAGCTTCTTACGCCGGGGTGACCCTCAAGAATCTGCTTGAGCTGATGCTCGGCAACCGCAAAATCAATAGGGGCATCAATATCGACGCCCTCGACCTCATGAAGCGTGAAAAGATCAATGGTCCCTCCAGGATACCCCGCCAAACGGTTGTGGTGCTCGGTGTACACGTGAGTTTTGGTGAGGTAGAGCGAACCGTTTTCCCGGTACCGGAAGGTCTCCTGCGTGAGTTCTTGGCGGCGTGGGCGCGCCATAATCTCGAACTCTGCGGTAGGTTCAGCATCCGGGTGCCACCGCCAAATAAACGGACCGATCGGGATAACCCCAACCAGTGAGTCTTTGCCGTTCTCGGCAAATTGACGTACTGCACGGGCCAGAGTGCCGGGCAGGCGTACCGGGCTGGTGGCCTGCAGCAGCATGACCGCATCCGGCGCCCAGCCCTCGCCCGTGTAGAAGTCAATGGCGTGCTCGATCACCGGTTCGGTGGCTGTAGTGTCTTCGGCAAGATGCGCGGGACGCATGAACGGAACCTCGGCTCCGTAGTGGCGGGCGATAGCGGCGAGTTCTTGGTCTTCCGTTGAGACCGCAACCCGCACCTCGTGCTCCCCCGCCAGTTCGTCGCGGGCGGCGAGCGCCTGCAAAATAGTCCACGCCACCAGGGGTTTTCCGGCGATCTCGCGCAGGTTTTTACGCGGTATGCCTTTGGATCCGCCGCGCACGGGAATAACGCAGAGAACGCGCATTAGTATGCCTCCAGGTAGTCGATGATGAGCTGAGCGATAGTGTGGGCTGGCTCGACTGCGGGTTGTTCGGGCGCCGGCGTGGGGTCTTCGCCCCAGCGGTTCATGCCGTAGCGTGCCCAGAATTCTTCGAGCCAAGCGGGCGGGTTCGGGTGGTATACCCATGCCGGAATACCGCGGATTGCGGCCTCAAGCACGCCGGTTGAAAAGACTGAGACCACCGGGTTCGGCACCTCGTTCAGGGGCGTGGAAGAGCGATCTATGGCTATGCCTTCTATCTCCCAGAGCGCATGGGTGGCGCGGGAGAGTTTATCGGTTTCGCTCGGATGCGGCCGGTAGATGCCGTCGTGACGTTTCAAAAAGCTGTGCGCGGCGCGGGCGAAGGACGCGCGCGGCAACTCCGCGCCGTGCATCTGCCCCAGAAACAGGATTTTGCCCAGGGATTTGGTGGTTTCGCCGTGCGTATTTTGGATAGCGCGGTAGAGCAGCTGTGAGCCGACGGTATGCGTCTGCACGTCGCGGCGTCCGGAAGCCCAAAATTGGGCGTCCTCGTCGCTGAAGGCGAGCAGAGTTGAACCGATGGGCAGCGGCGGGGCGTGCGGAACCAGCAGCCCGTGCTGTACTACCCAGTAGGCTATGCCGCGTTCGCGGGTGAATCGGTAGGCCGCGTGACCGCGCGGAAGGTAGTGCCCTAAGGACAGCACGAGGCGCACGCCGGGCAGTTTTCCGGCGAGCTCATCGGCGCGTATCGGGGTTGTGGTCCAGTCTTTGCGGCTATAGCGTGTGCTGGCGTATTGTCCGTTGAGATATTCTGAAGCGTCGCTCGGGCACCAGAGCGCGACCCCCACCCCTTCGAGGTGTTTGAGCGGTTCCAGCAGAGCGTTGCGGCTTGTGGGTGAGAACGAGTCGAGCACGATCAGTACCCGCGGTATTGCCCCGCGCGTATAGAGCATGCCGGAAACCATGTCCTGTTGGGCACCTCTGCGGGCGCGCACCATGTTCTGGGCGCGTCCTTTCACCCAGCGCAGAGTGTTTTGGCGCTGCTGCCAGGCATGCCAGGCTTCGAGATCGACGGGGTAGTTTAGGCCCATAGTTTCTCCAAAATTTTGACGCGATCATCGAAGGTATGCTCGGCGAGGGTGCGTCGCTGCCCGGCCTCACGGATTGCATGCGCCCAGCGGGGTTCACGGAAGATACGGGCGCACAGGTCAATAAGTTCTTCGGTACTCTCGTAGACCAGTGCTTCGCGTCCGGGTTCGTAGTAGCGCGCCACATCGGCCCGGTCGATCAGATGAAGTGCACCCACACCGGGGGCTTCGAAGGTGCGCATCGTGAAGCCGTCTTGGTTATGGTGGATATTCAGGGTCGCCGGTGATGATGCCATGACCCCGTAGGCGGCGGATCGGTCGATATCGCGGTGCGCAGGAATTCCAGTGCCCTTGAATCTGCGGGTTCTAGCTATATCCCAGGGGTGGCGCGACCAGTCTCGCCCGTAGGCGCGCACGGGTATTCCCGCCTCGTGCAGGGCCCGCAGCGTATGCTCACGATTGGGGTAATTCGCCCCGACGAAACTGATGGCGTCTTCGGTAACCGGCGCGATCGCGCAGTGCGAATCGTAGGCGTTGGGCATATCCAAGACGGCGTACCCTAGGGAACGCAGGTATTCGGCATCCTGCGGGCTATAGCTTGCGAGCGCTCCGAGGCGCGGTAAATCTTCCAGGGTGTATGACATGCGACGCAGCTCGTCGTAGAGCCAGGTTCCGTAGCGAACCCCGGATTCTTCAAGTTTTTGCCACCAGGTATCCCCCAGCAGGTCGCCTTTGATGACGAGCACAATATCGGGGTGATACTCCTCAAACGCGGCGATAGCACGGGCGGTCGCCTGGGCTTCGGCGGATGCGGGCCGATATTTTTCGGGCAGTTCGTGCGCGAGCTTATTGCGGATACGGTCGGCAACGGTGCCGGGAGCATCGTAAATATGGGTGCGAACCTCGTACCCGGCAACGTTTAGCGAAGCCTCAATAGCCTTCCAATACCCGTGGAACGCTGGCGAAACCAGCAGAATCGTGGGGGCTCTCATCTCGTGTATCCTTTGTGGTTCTTCTCTGTCCTGTGGTCCTTCGTGCGGGAAAGCCAGGTTCGGCGCGGTTACGCGGCTAGTTTTCGTGCCGTGTTCCCCGCCGGATCAGCTCTAGTTCGTGGTTCAGAATCTCGCGCGGGTTCACCCGATGATTCCGCAGGGACCGCACCAGGTTGAAACCGTAGTTGGCGTAGCTGGTGAGGGTTAGGGCGCGGCGCAGGTTCTTCTCGAACCCCCATTTTTCGGCGTAGATAAATCGTGCGGTGGTAAGCCATTGGCGGCGCCGGGCTGAGGGGCTGGATGCGCCTCCTTCGTGGGTGACCGTCACCTGGGGCACCAGGATGCGCGGCACCCCAATCTCGGCAAGGCGGCGCTGGAAGTCTACTTCTTCGCTGTTCATGTAGAAGCGCTCGTCCATGCCTTGTACCCGTTCGTATACCGTGCGGGGCACCATCATGCAGGCGCCCATGACCCAGTCTGTTCCGTGGGGCCTCAAGGCGGTGCAGGCACTTATATCGTGCCCTGCCCCGCGATGCCACAGGCGTGTAGATTTGAAGCGTGCCAGGGGTGTGAACCATTCCCACGCGATATGCCCCACGGTGGGGAATTTGCGGGCTACCCACTGGTGGTTTCCGTCGTGGCCGATTACTTGGGGGCTGGCAAGTGCCTGCGGATAGACGGCGAGCGCCGTGAGCATTGAGCTGATGAAGTTTTCGCCGAGTTCAAGGTCGCTGTTGAGGATTATCAGCCAGTCTCCACGTGCGCGTGCAGCCCCGGAGTTTACGGCACTGCCGAACCCGCCGTTGCGCTCGCGGCGCACGATGCTCACGCCTTCGGTGTCGGGAAAGGGTATGGGTGAGCGGTCGTCAGAAACGATAATCTCAAGATTTTCGGGGGTTATTCCCCGCTGCGCGCGCAGGCTGGTAATTAAATCCAGCACGGGAGCAGGTTCGCCATAAAAGGGAATAATGGCGGAGATAGTTTCTGCTGACGAAGTCACAAAAATGCTTTCTGTTGCGGTTTACATCTATGTTCCGGTCATCAAACATTGTCTGTAAACGTATGTGTTTATTCGTGAGGAAACTCTCGGCATACTGTACATAGTTGTTGCCGTCATATCCTCGTGAGTGAGTGTTACTTTATAATTCTAATATAGTATCGACATATCAGGTGACTATACAGCGTATTTTGCCTCATAATAAAGGTATTGCGTGTGTAAACCCCAGGGAGTTATGTGTGAATCGTCGTTCTGAATCTGAAGATAAAACCCGGTTAACAGAACTTGAGGGTATGCGCCCACCGCATGTTGAAGCTTATTTTCGGGTGATGGGGTTTTTACGCCCCGGTATTGCACGGGTTTTGGATACAGTTCGCCATTCTCGCGAGAAAGTGTATATTGCGCCTCCTTTTTCTCGCGGCGGTAATTGGCTTTATCTGTTGGCGGCCGTTGATGCTGACCGTCGCGCCGATGCCGGGGATTTTTCATATATGCTCAATACTGCCGGTTTAGAACCTTGGCTTACAGAATTTCCTGCTTTGCAGGAACTCATGATGGATCCGAAAGATTTTAAGTTTTTACACCGGCGTTATTCTGGTCTTGATACCAATGTAGAAGATAGTTTTGCACCCGGTTCTCTTGAAATTTTTGCCCGTGAACGATTACTTTCTTCTGAGCATTTTAAGCAGCGCATTCTTACAGTAGGCAATATTGTAGGAAGTAATACGGTGGTGCTCAGTATTCGGCGCGGCGATTATTATTCTGTTCCCGCAATTCGGCAGCGTTACGGTATTGATACTGTGGCCTATGTACGTGAGGCCCTGGATCAGGTGCTTAAACGTATGAGTCCCAGTAATTTTGTGGTCACAAGTGATGATCCGCAGTGGTGCCGTGAAAACCTGAGTTTCCTCGAAGATATTGCCCCGGTAATCTACGATAAGACCGGCGAGGGTATGTTCGCGGATTTAGCGGTTCTTGCGAAGGCGCGCTGGCTTATTCTTACGAACACTACGTTCGGGTACTGGGGCGCTTATATGGCGCAGGCGGATCACCCCGTTGAGGTGTACGTACCGAATGCCCATGAGTACGATGCGAAAACCCGCCAGCCTATCGTGGTGCCCGGAACTGTGCGTCCGCATCCGCATTTCTCCCGTTGGCATGCGGTTAAGCCGCCGCATGGGGGTACCTGGCTTCTGCCTGAAGAAGGCGATACCGCGTAAACCTCTATACTTCACTCTTTCACAACTCACTCATACTCAAGCACGGAAGATAACCCATGAACATCAAATTTCTCGCGCCGTTTAAATTTTCGCAGCGAATCGTATCTAACTCCCGTAATTTTTTCTCTGGAGGTCTTGAAAACTCGCGCTTTAAACCCCGTTTTATAGACCCGGCGGTTCGCGGACTTCGCACTGGAAAACATCGGCTTTTTCTGGCGCAGCGCGATCTGCGTACCCGGCGTGAGGCACGTGCCCTGCTGAGCTCGGGGGATTTTAAGAACCGTTACCGGGCGCTAGAAAAGACCTTCGAGCTCCCTCCCCTGCCCACGACCAAGGGCGTGTGGGCGGTCGCGATGGTCAAGAATGAGGCGGATGTGCTCGAACGTTCCCTGCGGCACCTGCATGCCCAGGGGGTGGCGCGCATCCTGGTGGTCGATAACGGTTCAGATGACGGTACTTTTGAGCTTCTTCAACGGCTTAGCCGCGAGCTTCCGCTGAGTATTGGGCGTGACCGGGAGCCCGCCTACTATCAGTCCGAGAAAATGACCTATCTGACCCATCGTGCCCAGCGAGCCGGTGCCACCTGGGTAGTACCTTTCGATGCGGACGAGTTCTGGTTCGGCGTTGAAGGTACGCTTGCCGAGGTTCTGTCCACCAGCAAAAATACCGTAGAAATCTCGCAGCTCTACAACCTGTTTCCTACGGCCTCGGGAGACCTGGTGCTCGATACAACCGCGCATTTTGACCCTAAGGTGTGCTTTAAATCCTGGCGGTCATCGGTCGTCACTATGGGTAATCATCGGGTGCTTCGGCCTGGGGCGCAGGGCACCGATCGGGTGGTTATCTTACATTTGCCTTGGCGTTCACGGCAGCAGCTGCAGCGCAAGCTCATGCAGGGGGCAAAGGCGCTTGAGCTCACCGATTTGCCGGAAGATTTGGGGTATCACTGGCGTAAAAATGGCGAGTTAAGCGAGAAACAGCTTGCCGATATTTGGTTGGATCTTATCGCGGGCAGACCCATGCCCGTAAATCTTGCGTGGCAGCCGCGCGGAAGCCTCTACCCCCTAGGCAGCGATATACCGCAGGATGCGCACAGCCTTAAACCCTTCCTTGAAGCCCGGCCAGAGACCGCCTAGAAATAGCATCACATAAACCCGTGCCCGCCTTCCCCAAGATTGGGAGGCGGGCACAGTCCTACTGTTTTCAGCTCGATTCGCCCGACTACTCGGGAAGCTGCCCTAAACGCACCAGATTGGCGAACTCTTCATTCTGCTGCTGCACCTGCGTGAAGGTTCCCTGCGCGGCGATTTCACCCTGCGAAAGGTAAATCAGCTGATCCACATTGCGCACCGTCGAGAGGCGATGCGCCACGATAATCACGGTAATATCCCGCGAGATACGCTCGATCGCCTGGGTAATTTTATGCTCGGTCTCGTTATCCAGGGCGCTGGTAGCCTCGTCCATAATGAGCACGCTGGGGTTGCGGTAGAGTGCACGGGCAATGCCTAGACGCTGGCGCTGACCGCCCGAAAGCCGAACAGCATTGTGCCCGATCATCGTCATCAGCCCGTTCTCCAGGGAGTCCACAACCTCGGTAAGCTCAGCGACAGCCAAGCATTCACGCACCCGCGCCTCATCAATCTCATGCGGTTCAAGCCCGAATGCAACCGCCTCCAGTACCGTAGAATCGGCGATGAAGACGTCTTGAGGCACATACCCGATGCGCTGAAACCACGCGGGTAGATCCTGATCGATCGGCACTCCATTGCACAACACACGCCCCTGCTCGGTGCTGAAAAGCCCCAAAATTAAATCAACCAGGGTGGTTTTTCCCGACCCAGAGCCGCCCACGAAGGCGATTGACGTACCCATAGGAATCTGCAGGTTAATGTTCTTAAGCACCGGCTGGTCGCCGTCGGGGTAGGTAAAGGAAAGGTTCTCCACCGTAATAGTGATGGGCTCAATCTCACGGTTTACATACTCTGCCTGAATATCAAAGTCGGGAGCAGGCGGAAGGTCGAGCTTCTTCCCCTGTTCATCAAGCATCCCAATTTTGCGGACAAGCTCATCGCTGGGTTTCTCACCGGAACGAATATTACCTAAGGACGCCACAATGCGCGTGTAGTTCGGCAGAATACGGATACAGGCACCGGCAAAAAGAAGTAGATAGGGTGCGCTATCGACACCCTGAGTCATGCTCATGACCGCTAGAAGTGCGGCGATTCCGAGAATAAAAATAATTTCAAGGGTATACTTTGGAAGTTCTTGAAGGAAAACGTTCCGCATATTCGCATTCACCGAGTCCATGCGCTTGCTCTGGTACCGGTGCAGGTACCGTTCGGTCACACCGTGCATACGAATCTCACGGAACCCAACCACAGCATCAAGCGCTGCATTCATCGAGCCGCGCGTAGCTTCCAGGATAATCTCGCCCTGCTCCTTATTTTTCCTTCGCAAAACGTATTGCAGGGCAAAGGCAGCCACGCCGAAGTAGGCAAAAGCGAAAAGCGCGGGAAGCGGCATAAGAACCAGCAGCATCACCATGAGCACCACAATAGAGAGTAAATCCCCGATAAAGCTCATGACGCCATTTACAAAAGCGCTGTACGCCTGCCCCACAATGTCATTAACCGAGTTAAGCACCGCCGCTGCACCGCGCTTACGGTGAACCAGATAAGGCTCACGCATATAGCAGTTGAGCAGATTCACCGAGGTAATGCTCTGCTGGGTAGCAATAAACCCCAGACTCCAACGCTTAATAACCAACGACAGTACACCCTTGATGACAAAGGCGAGCACCAGCGCGACACCAAAAATCACGATAAGCTGCGTGCGGTCGGAGTTGCCGAAAAGTTCCGCGACAGTTCGCAAATATCCAGTAATAGGGGCACCCATCGCCAGGTTAACGATAGGTAGAATAGCCGCCACACCCAGCATCTCGAAAAGAGACACCACGAAAAGCCCCAGAATATTGAGGATTAAAATATAAAATTTTCGTCCGGGAAAGAAGATTCTGAGTTTACGATAAATATTTTTCATAAAAACCTCACAGAGTGCGCGTGGATGCCTTGAGACTCATAATACGTGCGGGACGTTCGATCGCATGATGCGCAATAATCGCTGCAAGTATAGAAATCACCAAGATTCCCCGTGCATCCATGCGAACCATATCGCGCCCTAAAGAGGTCTTGATGAATCGGAAAATAACAATTTCATGGACCAGATAGAAGGCAAAACTCACCTCACCGAAATACACGAGAGAGCGGCGTATCCAATTCCCCGGCACCGGCTCACCAACCTGATGATGCGATTGCGCGCGCTGTATATAAGGCAAAATATCTATTTCATCTTTAACCATCGCAATACCCCATACTTCTGTACGGGGACCTCGATAGTGTACAGATGGCGTGTTAAAAATGCGGATACCACGAATTGCGGCGTATTGTTCTCGCCATTGTTGAGGGGTTTTACGAGCTTTGAGTGAATAGCTTAGCTGCCCCAGTTCAGTCCGCAGTGCGGTGAGGAATTTCATGAATTGTGCTTTCGTAAAACGGCTGGTGCCGATAAAAAATACACGTAAAATACGTATGTAGATTTTAGCATGCAGATCAGAATTATTTTCAGACTATGCATATTTCTACTTAATCTTTGCGGCGTATAAGACGTATTATGATACATAGTTTTTTCGCGAAAATTTATCCGCGTAAACACTACCGTCGTGTACTCTGCTCGTGCCTAACACAACATCGAGATACACGCTAGGAACCCTCCAAAGACTGACAAATTGTGTTCTACAGGTAAAATAATAGGTGAGTAGCCCTGCCCTGGAGGCAATGCAATGCGCTTCTGGAGCGTCCGAGACTCTGAAAGGTATCCATGGGAATTTTTAATATTCAGTCCCTCAGGGACAAATATCTGTCTGACTCTGGTGTACCTGCCGGGCAGGATAACCGTGAGTCCCCCTCCGCCGATACCGCTTCCGGACGCCGCCGAGCAGGGGGATCTTCAAGGTCTTCCCTTCAGGACGGGGTCGCACGCTTGAGCGCGCGACATGACCTGCCCCAACGTTCCGCACGCAGCGCCTCCCGTAGGTCACAGGATCTTCCACAGGAAGTACGCTCGCTCGCGGCTCAAAAGAGGAAAGCTCGAGAGGACGAATCCCGTTCCCAGGGTTTGCATCACACTGGGCCGGTAACATCTAGCATTAACATACGCGCGGCACGCGATATTGCGGTCGCCGAAGCAGAAGAACGGCGTGCTGCAGAACGTGCTGCAGCTGAAAAACAGGCCGCAGAGAGGCGGGCGCAGCAGGCAGCCGATGCTCGCCGCCGTGCCGCAAGCATACTTTCTTCCGCTACGGGGGCACAGCGTTCCGTGGGCGGCAACCGTAAAAATTCTCAGGCGGCACCGCAGACGCAGTCAAGCCCGATGGTTCGGAAAACTAGGTCGATTAACATCGGCGAATTCCACGGCAAGATTTCAAAGCATAAAAAGAAGCCAGAGCAGCAGATTACCAAGCCGACGACGAACAGCGCAGAGCTGGATCAAACGGTTCTCATGGATACCAACGATGTGCAGGCTGCGGCACAGCGTTACGCAAAACAGCATAAATCTCAGCAGCAGACTCCTCGCGTGGAAAATACTGCTGCGCGCACGAATTCTCCGCGTCCGAAGACCGCGCGGATACCCATAACCCAGCGTTCCACCTCGTCTCGTTCACAAGCATCCGGTGCAGCTGCGGCGCAGAACAAGCGCCCCAAGTCTGGCACAGCGCCGCAGAGGTCAGCTCAGGCGCGCACCGCATCCACAAAAACAACCGGCGCAAAAAAGGTACGCCCCAAGAATTCAATTGCCAAGAACCCTGCAGCTCGGAATGCTGCCTTGAAGAATACGGTGCGCACCAACCTTGCGCGTCAAGCAAATGAGCAAATGGCGCAGCGCCAGCAGAGTCCTTCATCGGCGCAGCAGAACCAGAGCCAGCCCACCCAGCAGCGCGCCCAGGCACATCAACCGCAGCGAAGGACCCACCAACAGCCAAGGCCTGCTGAAGTAGCTTCGCGTTCCTCGGTGCAGTCTAAGCCGGTTCAGTCGCATCTTGCACAGTCCGACCCTGGCTACTCCCCCGCCAAAATTGTTGCCGCAGCGCAGGCTCGCGCACGTCAAGATGCTCAGACTCATAAAAAGCCTGAAACTCCCCAGCAGCAGCCTCAGCAGAGCACGGCATCTACGGCGGCAGCCCATAACCCGTGGAACAGCATTCCCACACCCCAGAAAAAGTCTGCTGGCGCTAATCCATGGAATAGCATTCCGGCAACGTCCAAGCAGACCCCGGGAGATATTCCAACGAGTCACAAGCAGAGTGAACCCTCTATCAGCGAGAAACTTGCGAACAAGCCCGAGTTCGCGGGCTTCGATATGGAGAAGCTTCTGCAGCCCGGGTATAAACCGCAGACCCGTAAAGAGGCAATCGCTATTCGCCGCGCGCAGGAAGAACTGAATCTTCACAGTGGAGAAAGTCAGCAGTCTCAGACAGAGGACGCTCAGCGCCAGGAAGATGAAGCGGCCCGGCGCGAACGCGAACGCGCGGAAGTTCACCGTCAACGTCTAGAGGCTCGCCGTCGCCGAGAGGAACAGGCTCAGCGCACGCGCGCTGAAGAATCCAATGCCGGGCAGCAGAACGAGCAGACTCAGTCTGAACGAGAGCAGCGCGAGCAGAATCAGGCTCAGCTGGCGCGAAAACTTGCTCAGCGTGATAATGCTGCTCGTCCCACGTCTAACGAGAACACCCGCACAGAGCCCTCGCGACCCACTCACCAGACCTTGAAGGTGCGTGATGGCGCAAACAACGCGCTCTCTACTTCCGCCCAGGATGCGCAGGATACGGATACGCAGAGTACCCAGCCAGCAGCTCAGCCGACGGGTTTCCGTTCGGCTCCTGCTCAGGCATCTGTGCATCCGACAGCTTCCGTCCGTCCCGTAAAACGCGCAGCATCCCATGCTTCTCCGTTTAAGCTCGCGCCGGGCGAAGTTCGCTCGGGCGTGGTACGCAGGCGCAGGCTCGCTCCTAGGCTCCAGGGGCCTATGGAAGCGGTCTTCGTGTGCACAGGGAACGTAGCGCGCAGTGCGGCGGCAGAGATTATTGCAAGCCAGCTCTCCGAAGAATACGGTCTGACCGACGACTGGATTTTCACCAGCGCCGGAACTTCGGCACTTTCGGGCTCGCGTGTATACCGTCACGTGGGTAAACAGCTTGACGAGCGCGGCTACGATATTTCCGGGTACCGCGCCAAGCAGCTCACCGAAGACATGGTGGAACGCGCTACCCTGATCCTGGTGGCGGAGGCGGAACACGCCGATTGGATTATCCGCGAATGGCCGCAGTACCACCACAAGGTTCATCTCATCAAGCAGGTAGCTAACCTGAAGCAAGAAATCGGTTCCGAGGCAGAACCGATCTCATACCTGTACAGCCATAATCAAGCACCGCGCTCAAGCGACAACATTGGTGATCCGTACCGTCAGGGTAAAGAGGCGGCACGCATCGCGGTCGATGAGATTGAAAACTCGCTCTTCGAGATTCTGCCGTGGCTCTCGCAGGCACAGGTGCAGAACTAAAACAGCAGATTATGAGGTGCATAGCCTCTAAGTAGTTAATATCCCCGTCTGAGCGCTAGCGTTCTCAGACGGGGATATTTTCTCGATCCAATAACATCAACCCCGTGGCAGAACTGTCGAAGCTCGGCCACGGGGTGAATGCGATATATACGATTTAGGCGTGATCGTTGAAGATATTGGTCACAGATCCTTCGTCGAAAACCTCACGGATAGCACGTGCAATCAGCGGAGCAATCGACAGAACCGTCAGATTATCGAAAGACTTCTCGGCAGGCACGGGCAGCGTGTTAGTGACAACCACTTCGGAGGCACCGCATCCGGAAAGGATATCGACGGCTGCACCGGAAAATACGGGGTGGGTTGCCGCGATAATGACTTCTTTCGCGCCTTTATCCTTCAGAACCTTAACCGCACCAGCAATGGTTCCGCCGGTATCAATCATATCGTCGATCAGTACGCAGGAACGCCCTTCAACGTCGCCCACGACGGTTTTCGAGACGGCGTGATTCGGCACGTTAATATCGCGTGTCTTATGCACGAAGGCCAAAGGGGCACCGCCGAGCAGGGCAGCCCAATGCTCAGCCACGCGTACACGACCGGTATCCGGGGAAACGACGGTCACGTTCTCGGGGTTCTCAACGCGCCCGCGAATATAATTCGCCAGAACTGGGACAGCAAAGAGATGGTCGAGCGGACCATCAAAGAAACCCTGAATCTGCGAAGTATGCAGATCGACGCACATCAGGCGGTCCGCGCCAGCGGTCTTGTACAGATCGGCAATCAGACGAGCCGAAATAGGCTCACGTCCCTTATGCTTCTTATCCTGGCGGGCATAAGGGTAGAAAGGCGAAACTACGGTAATCGAGCGGGCGGAGGCACGCTTGAGCGCATCAATCATAATGATCTGTTCCATCAGCCATTCGTTGATGGGCGCCGGGTGCGACTGAATCACGAAAGCATCGGCGCCGCGCACAGATTCCTCGAAGCGCACATAGGTCTCACCGTTGGCGAAGGTATACGCAGAGGTCGGCAGCAGGTCATGCCCCAGTTCAGCAGCGATTTCTTCGGCTAGTTCCGGATGCGCCCGCCCGGACACCACTGCCATTTTACGCATCCCAGGATTGGTAATCTCGCTAGACATGATTGTGTTCGCTTTCCTTGTGAACTCGGTGTGTGAAAACTACTCCTGCGCGGCCTCAGCAGCCTGTGCAGACTCGGTTCCTTCACGATTTTTTAGAACCCAGTCATCAATATTGCGCTGGGAAGTCTCAGAAATAGCGAGCGCACCCGCCGGAACATCCTTGCGGATCAGGGCTCCCGCACCGGAATATGCGCCGTCTCCAACGGTGACAGGTGCCACGTAGATGCCGCCCGAGCCCATGCGGGTATGCGCGCCGATAACGGTTCGGTTCTTAGTAACCCCGTTATAGTTGGCAAAAATGGATCCCGCACCAATATTGGCGCCTTCGCCGATTTCGGCATCCCCTACGTAGGTGAGGTGGGGTACCTTGGCGTCCTGTCCGATCTGTGAGTTCTTGGCTTCGCAGAAGGCCCCGAGTTTTGAGTTTGCACCTAAAACGGTACCGGGACGCAAGTATGAGAAGGGGCCTACGGTGGCGTTTTCGGCGATGGTTGCACCGAAACCGTGGCTGCGGATAACGGTTGCGCCGGTTTCGATAGTCATATCGGTCAGGGTTGTGTCCGGACCAATAGTTGCACCGGTGGCGACCGATGTTGTCCCGTGCAGCTGCACGCCGGGCAGCAGGGTTGTATCGTTTTCAAGGGTAACAGTTACGTCGATCCAGGTGTTGTGGGGATCCACGATAGTTACACCGTTACGCATATGTTTTTCCAGGATGCGTTCGTTGAGTTTACGCCCAAGCTGCGCAAGCTGCACGCGGTCATTCGCACCTTCAACCTCCCAGCGATCCTCAATAGCGAGGGCGGCGGTGCGATGCCCCTTATCGCGGGCTATAGCGAGCACATCGGTAATGTATTTTTCGCCCTGCGCGTTGTCGGTCGTGACCTCTAGCAGAGCTTCGCGCAGAACCTTGGCGTCAAAAGCGTAGATACCCGAGTTGATTTCGGTAATCGCCAGCTCCTGGGGAGTTGCGTCTTTGGCCTCCACAATGGCGGTAACTTCGCCCGCCTGGTCGCGCACGATGCGCCCGTAGGCACCGGGCTCTTCGATATTGGTGGTGAGCACGGTAACGGCATTGCGTCCCTCTTCGTGGAAGTCCATTAGCTCGCGCAGGGTTTCGGCGCGAAGCAGGGGTACATCGCCGTAGGTGACCAACACGGTACCATTAACGAGATCGGAATTATCGAGGGCATTAAGACCGACTTCAACGGCTCGACCGGTGCCGGGAATGTCGTCCTGATCAACGATGGTGACCTGGGCATCAAAGTCAAGAATATGCTGGGCTACCTTATCACGCTGGTGCCGCACCACAACGGCTAGACGCTGAGGGTCTAGGTCTCGGGCGGCAGCTACGGCGTGTTCCACCATGGAACGGCCGCCTATCGCGTGCATAACTTTGGGGGTAGCAGATTTCATACGAGTGCCAGCTCCCGCAGCCAAAACAATAACAGCCGAAGGTGCCTTCCGATTTTCTGCGTTCACCTAGATGTCTCCTTGTTAGGTGTGGGATATAGCCGGAAGTCTACCCCCGAACTATTCGCTCCGCCACCAGGATTCGAACCTAGACAAACGGCTTCAAAGGCCGCTGTGCTGCCATTACACCATGGCGGATTATCCGCATGAACACCCGTCGGTTTGACGGACAAAGAAACGGATACTCCATAGTGTAGCAAAAATAGCAGCGTTCTCACACACGCCGCTCTGTGCCATCGTGAAGCCCTAATTTTTGCATTAACACGGTGCCTGTGGTGCCTCAGATGCCCTGGGATTTATCTCTCACCGGCGTGGTTTTCGCCGGATTTATACGAAGACTTCCAGGCGTGTGGGAGTCAGGCGTTACCCTGGATATGTGGCACATTTACTTGGCGGCGAAGCGCTGCACCTTCAGTTCCCTACCCGCACTATTTTCGAGGGGGTGACCGTCGGCATTAATGAAGGCGACCGCATCGGCATTGTGGGTCGCAACGGCGACGGTAAATCCACGCTCATGAAGATTCTGGCGGGGCGTCTTGAGCCGGACTCCGGGCGCGTGACGGCGCGCGGTGGCACGCGCATCGGGTATCTGGATCAGTCCGATGTTCTCAACGATTCCCATACGGTCGGTTACGCCCTGGTGGGCGATACTCCAGAGTATGAGTGGGCCTCCCAGCCGCGTATTCGTGATGTTATTGCCGGTTTAGTGTCTGATCTGCCCTGGGATGCGCCGGTTTCTTCACTCTCGGGCGGGCAGCGTCGCCGCGTGGCCCTGGCGGCTCTGCTGATACAGGAATGGGATGTGCTCATGCTGGATGAGCCCACCAACCACCTGGACGTGCAGGCAATTACCTGGCTTGCGCATCATCTGAAAAGCCGCTGGAGCAAGAACGCGGGCGGTCTACTGGTGGTCACTCACGACCGCTGGTTTCTCGATGAAGTCAGTACCGACACCTGGGAGGTTCACGATAATATCGTGGAACCTTTTGAAGGCGGGTATGCGGCTTACGTTCTGCAGCGTGTGGAGCGCGATCGGCAGGCGGCCGCCGCGGAGGCAAAGCGCCAGAACCTGATGCGCAAAGAGCTGGCGTGGCTGCGTCGCGGTGCCCCGGCGCGCACCTCGAAGCCGAAGTTCCGTATTGATGCGGCGAATGCGCTGATTGCCGATGTGCCGCCGGTACGTAATACCGTGGAACTCAAGCAGATGGCGGTTTCCCGTTTGGGTAAGGACGTGGTGGATCTTGAGAACGTCTCGGTCACCTTTGAGGATTCTTCGCTGCCTAGCGGCAAACGTGAGGTGCTGCGTCGCGTAACTTGGCGGATTGCGCCGGGTGAGCGCACCGGTATTTTGGGCGTAAATGGTGCCGGAAAATCAACCCTGCTTGCCTTGGTCACCGGCTCTTTGGAACCGACCGAGGGGCGTGTGAAACGCGGTAAGACCGTCAAGGTTGCCACTCTCACCCAGCAGCTGGATGAGCTGAAAGAGGTTGAGAACGACCGTGTGTCTGATGTGATCGGCCGCAAGAAGCGCAGCTATATTGCCGACGGCAAAGAGATGTCGCCCTCGCAGATGTTGGAACGGCTAGGTTTTACGAGCGCGCAGCTTTCTACTCCGGTGAAAGATCTGTCGGGTGGGCAGAAGCGACGGCTGCAGCTCATGCTCATTCTCCTGGACGAGCCGAATGTGCTGATTCTGGACGAGCCTTCAAACGACCTGGATACCGATATGCTGGCGGCAATGGAGGATCTGCTCGATACCTGGCCCGGCACCCTGCTGGTGGTTTCTCACGACCGTTACCTCATGGAACGTGTAACCGATCAGCAGTATGCGGTGATTGACGGCTCCTTCCGGCATCTGCCCGGTGGAGTAGACGAGTATTTGGCGCTTTCTGCAGCGGGTCGGGGCGGTTCTGCCGCCGGTGTTACGGGCGGTGCATCCGCGCCAACGAAAAAAAATGATTCTTCGGTTTCTGACGGTCAGGCTGAACCAACGGACTCTGGTCCCAAGAGCACGCCGAAAGTATCGGGGGCGCAGGCACGCGCGGCGCAGAAGGAATCCGCCGCGATTGAGCGTCGCCTCGGAAAATTGGGCGAGGAACAGAGCAAGCTCTCCGAACAGATGAGCATGCACGACCCCGCCGATTACGCCGGGCTTGCCGACCTAGGGCAAAAACAGCAGGCGCTTCAGGATGAGATCGACGAGCTAGAGATGCGCTGGCTGGAACTCTCGGAACTCCTCGGGTAGCCTGCTCTCCCCTGCTAAAAAGGCCCTTGATGTGAAAAGTAAACTTTCAACGTTTTATTCACGTCAAGAGCCTTTTGCTAGACCAAGGAGGGTACCCATGAATACTCTCAATGACTCTATGGACCCCCTGAGCAGTGGCACTAAAAGTAGCGCCCGGCAAAAGCGCTCCTTGTACCTTGGATTAAGTTCAGCAACGTTTTCGTCACCTTCATTCTTCTATATAGCCATGATCTGACGCCTACATATATGAACTATCTGTCATACAAAATATATTTACCTTCGAACCACATTCATCATATGCTCCGCACGCATACGGCTAGTTTTTTCAAAACTTTTATCTGACATAAATTTATGTGCCCGTAAAGCTCGTTGGGTAACTAGGGCGTAATCACGGTTTAGCTCAACTATTTTCTGAGCAGCGGCGGATACATCAAAACGTGAAAATTCCCAACCCATTCCCTGTTTCACCAAAGGGGTGAGAGTATCATTGGAAAAGCCCGCAACAGGAACCCCCATCCCTAAGCTTTCAAAGTATGTGCAGGATGGGTCACTCTGGCGATGCGGCAAGAGCATTATATCTACATAATCACGTACATATTTTTTCCATTCAGGGTCAAATTTTATAAATCCTAAATTCTGCAGATTTGGGTACCGATATTCTTGTACCAAATTACGGTATTCACCATCGCCCATAATAACGAATTGGATATCAGGGTTCAGAGCATATGTCTGTGCTGCGATCTCAAGGAAAAGATCGGTTCCTTTAATAGCGATCCAACGCCCCGAAAACGCTACAGTGAGCGCTGAACCATTTTTAGGGTGCTTAAGTAGCTGTACGTTGTCAAGGTCATGCTGGTAGATCCGATGGTCATAGTATCGAATCGTATGTGGGTTAATACGCCCATAGTGCGTAAACGCGCCATCACCATTAATTTCTATACCCGCCGCTTTACGGATAGTTTGCTTAAAGCGTTTCTCATGTTTTATTTCACCCACATATATACGCGCTTTATCCAAAAAACTAAGGTTTGACTGTGAGTAATATATATCTAGTCGTGTCTTTAAGGTATTCTCTACAGAATAGACAACAGGAACGCTTTGTTCTTCAAGCCACCTTACTCGGGAAGTGGCTAAAGTACTAATAATATCTGGGGTGACCTTCTTAATCAGTTCAGGAGTAGCTAACTCAGAATAAACATCGCTACTTGGGAGATAGTTATTTATCTTATCTAGATTATGAGGGAGTATCGATCCTTCATATTCTTGTACACCTTGTGAAGAAGTCACTAACAGCTCCATGTGTTTGGTTGTTTCCGCCAAGCTTTGCAATGTCCTATCCGTAAGATAGATATCCCCTTGGTACCGGGTGAACGGCTCTGCTAGTACTGACAACATTTTCATGGTGGCCTATATCCTTACCGTACTATAGGGAAGCTCCTAGGCAATCTCCGCTGGGTCTGAGTTGCTATAGCGAAACGTCTGCGGCAGCGAAGCACTGCGGTGGGCTCATCAGCCGCAGGCGCGTCCCTCAACAAGAATAGCTACAGTAGGCGCTGAGCCAGAGACCATATTCAACAATGTTCTCAGTATCCATTGCGAACAAGATATGAAAATCTGGAGACAGAGTCACAACTGGTGCTTGCAATTCATTACGCAGCTGCCGACCAACCTCGTGCAGACGTGCAATAGGAGCCTCATTTTGAGTGAGTGCATGTAGTAAGCCCGAAGGCACTATGAGTGTATCATATTCGGGGTAATGTCCGGCGGCACGACCCGCGTCTATTTCACCAAAAAACTGCAGAATCAAGAGCCTCTCTGAGGCGGCGACCAGCATAATGTCAAGCGGAATCATATCTTCAGATAGGTCCACGATTCGCGGCTCACCAACGTATTCAAAGTCAGCAAACACTTGGCGTCCACAAGTGCTTGCGGCAAAGATTCGACAGATTTGTGATTGGTAGCGCCGAACGGAGGACACCCTGCAAAGGTTATTCCCGTCTGCCAAGCCAGTTCTGCGGTGCGCTCATAGTCTTCATAGGTGGCTGGGTGGCTCCCCGCCCGAAGCAAATCAGTGGTTCATGGTGTGTATGCGGGTGTTCTGTCTGCTGTTTAAGCCCTATAAGAGTGCTAAAAAGAGCCCTATGAGTGAACAAAGCGTGGTTTTCGCCTTTTTAAGGCTCTCTTTTGCGACCTGAGTTTTATACCCCTGAAAGCGAGTGTTAGAGCATCGCGGGGGTTTGAGAAGCAACAGCATGGCGGCCGCGGCGGCGAAGTGCTGCGGCGAGCTCATCGGCTGCGGGTGCGTCCTCAACGAGAATAGCCACGGTAGGCCCTGAGCCAGAGACAAACGCCTCAACTATGCTCTCATTATCCATGGTCAAAATAGTTTCAAGGCCGGGTGCTAGGGTCACAGCTGGTGCTTGCAGATCATTACGCAGCTGCCTGCCAATTTCGTGGATGCGCGCAATGGGAGTTTCTGTTTGGGTCAGCGCGTGCAGCAGCCCGGAGGGAACCTGCAGCTCACCGGCTTCGGCGTAACGCCCGGCGGCACGACCCGCGTCTAGTTCACCGAAAACCTGCGGGGTCGAGAGCCCCTCTGAGGCGGCGACCAGCACGATGTCAAGCGGAATCATGTCTTCGGGCAGCTCCACAATGCGCAGCTCAGTTCCGGTGCCCTCCCCCACGGCTAACCCGCCCAGCGGGAACGCGGCACGTACCACAAAAGGCACATCGGCCCCCAACGGCGCAGCTAAGGCAAGCAGCTCTTCAAGTCCGAGGGTGCGTTCGGTCAGCCGTTTCTCGTAAAGATACTGGTCGACCGCAAGAAGCGCGGCGGCGGCATCTGCCGAACCACCCGCCATGCCCCCGGCCACGGGAACGGCCTTATCGATATGCAGGTGCAGGTTGAGATCGTTCACGGTGAGCCCGTGTGCCTGCGCCATAGCGACGGCTGCACGATACGCCAGATTCTTCTCGTTCAACGGCACCTCGGCGGGGTCAAATTCTCCGGCGCGGTGCTGCTGATCAACCAGGGAGTTGGGCACAATATTCAGGCTCAGGGTAATTCCCTGCTCCTGAGCGTCGCGGGCGGTGATGGTTTCGTAGATATTGACCGAAGAAAAGAGCGTGGCCAGCGGATGGTAGCCGTCCTCGCGGGGTTTACCCACAGCGAGGTAGAGATTCACTTTTCCGGGCGCTTTTGCCTGAGTTTCTAGAACATGCATTCTTTTTCCGTCCCCGGTTTCTTAATCTTAGTTTTCATCGGCCGCTAGAGCTGGCACCCGATGCGCCGCCTGAGCGATCCGAATATACCCGTGAATATCTAACTTTTCACCACGCTCAGTAGGAGTAATGCCCGCCTCGGTCAGGATCGCTTCGGCACGAGCGCCGGAACCAGCCCATGAGGCAAGCGCGGCCCGCAGAGTTTTCCGCCGTTGGGCGAAAGCCGCGTCAATCACGGTAAAGACTTCGTCGCGGTCAATATCGGCAAGCGGCTGCGGGCGCATCCTGAATCCCACAAGCCCGGAGTTAATCTTCGGGGCGGGCCAGAATACGTTTTTACCGATAACCCCCGCTTTAAAGACCTCAGCGTACCAGCTTGCCTTCACCGAAGGAACCCCGTAAATCTTGGATCCGGGTTTTGCCGCCAGACGATCAGCGACCTCGTCCTGCACCATCACGAGGGCGTGGCGGATGCTCGGGAACTGCGCGAAAAGGTGCAGAAGCACCGGAACCGCCACGTTATAGGGCAGGTTGGCGACCAGCGCATCCGGCGTGTGGGGAAGCTCGGTCACTTTGAGGGCATCCATGAGCACCACATGAACGTTTTGTGCCTTGTCGGGACGGAATTTTGCGATAGTATGCGGTAGCTGCTGCGCCAACGGCGGGTCGATTTCAACCGCAACAACCTGCCGCGCAGCATCTGCCAATCCCAGGGTGAGAGAGCCAAGCCCGGGACCGACTTCGAGCACAGTTTCATCATCGGTAATATCTGCTGCGGCAACAATGCGTCGAATAGTATTTGGGTCAATCACGAAGTTCTGCCCCAGGGTTTTCGTGGGGCGAATGCCCAGCTGCGCGGCAAGATCGCGGATTTCTTGGGGACCCAGCAGGGGTTTATCGCTCAGATGTTCTCTCACCCTACCTATTCTACGGAAGGTTGCAGGTTTAGGTCGAAGGACGCCGCTCACTGGTGCGGGTAGTTACTTGAGAACTCTGCGCTTCTTCCGTATCTGCCAAAGAGTCGATGTGACGATGTTTTGGGCATTCTTTAAACGAGCTTTGGGGGCGGCGTAAATCCGCAGCTTATTAAGGAGCGGCTGGTTTTTTGCCTGGTTTGCTTTACGGTATACAAAGTGTGTCCCATCTTCCTCAATAAGACTATTTCCTGTCCAGCCGCATAGCCCTGGTTGCATCACCTTAATATCCACCCCAAAATCAGCAGCAAAAAGGGGCCAATCATCTGCTAGCCAGTATTGTGAGCCGTGCGCATCAATCTGCTCAATAATTTTCTGCGCCGCCGACCGAGAGATCAGATACAGTCCTGTACAGGCAGTCCAATCACCAGCGCAGTACCCTAAACGGTGATGACCCCATATAAACGGGGAAAATAACGACAACCGGGGGTAAGGAGTGCGGGGGTTCATACGACCCATCTGGGTGGACCAGCCATCCGCAAAATTCACCACACCAATGCTGCGGGATTTTTCAATAACTCGAGAGACAATTTCATCAATGGAGGGGTGGATCAACGCATCGTCCTCAGCAACAAGCGCCCATTCTTCCCCGCTTTCTAGAAAATCACGCCACACGTAAGTATGACTCAAGGCGCACCCTACTTCTCCAGGACGGGCTAGACGGCCTTTTCTTTTCTCAAAATAGACAGCATCAAATTCAGGGCTTTCCCCAGGAGTAGGTAAAGCACGCCCATCTACTCCCCAAAATATATCGAAACCTGCGCTCCCCGGGGCATTGAAGAAATACTTAAGACGGTTTTCAGCCTTAAGAGCAACAACATATTTTTTCATTTTTCCTCTTTATATTTGAAACGGCAGTAATTTACCGGTACCCACCAGGGTATGTTCCAAATTTCATATCTTTAACAATTTTTATACGGTCAATATATTTAAGGCTTAAGGGACTCGTGATCCTTCCCGCCAACTCAAGCCATGGAATAGGGTACTCCGGCATATACCCAAAAGCTTGAGGATCTCCGTAGCTCTCCAATAAGGATGAAAAATAATCCATCCTGCGGTTTAATTCAGTAAGCCATTCATCAGTAAACCTGCTATATGGTTTACATCCAAAAGCAGACATATTCACAATCGATTTATAATAGTTACGCTGGTCTTTCCCCAACGCTCCACTTGCTGGTGACGAATTCCAAGAGCCTATTTCATGCGGAGCAATAACCCACATATCTTGGGTAGCATTAAGTTCCTCAAGAAGAGGCAACCAGGGCTTATCCATAGGCTTTATATCCATATACACACCACCGTGATGGTGCATCAGATAGGCGCGCAAGTAGTCAGAGCGCTGAATATAACTTAGTTTTTCGTAGGAAGGATGTAAAGGATGCTCGGGAAGCACATAATCCGCAAGGTTATCCGAGGTTATCAGAATAACTTCACTTTCAGAATTAACAGAACGAATAAGGTCGATAGATTTCTGACGAGTTGGAGTTATCTGATTATCTCCCAACCAGACAATAAATATCTGATTAGGAGCATTCTGAAGATTACCCTCCGGAAGTTGAGAATCATAGAATAGATGATTAACCATAAATGTACTAGAATTAGGCATTGCAGTATTTTTAATACGCTGAGTATATTTTTCAATATCATAAGAGTATGGTTTTTTCTGCGAATACCAACTGCGCATCTTATCTATCCCTGCGCCATCTTTGACATAATTAATCCATATATAATGTTTTATTCTTTTTGAAAAAGAAATGATTGACACAGCTTTACCCTAGTTCTCTCACATTAACATGCTATTGATACGTTACGGGATAGAAAGCTATTTATCGGGATGCCATATCACACAAAGACAAAATTTACTCCAGAAATTATGAAGTAAAGCCTTAAGGTGAGATATAGCATCTATCATAATAGCATATACGCGTGATAGTTCATGCAGGTTTCGATAAAGATGGCACAAAAGATACTTATACCTTATGCACTGATCGTTACCATCATCTAGAACCCTTCAATTCCCCAGCTGCCGTACACACGCATCGAGTTCGCGCGGATAATTCGGCACAGGTCCTCTAGGTTCTGCTCGCGGTGCGCCGCCATGAACCGCACCGTATAGTTCGTCATGTACGAGGCATTCGGGC
>ERZ773038.267-NODE-267-length-36258-cov-7.936939_pt1 | contig 36258 bp, 28 predicted proteins | sample MGYA00511665_ERZ773038 | MGnify/ENA primary metagenome ERZ773038 (study PRJEB29015, sample SAMEA2737966) | human oral metagenome | biome: human oral; feature: human-associated habitat; material: dental | place: China | collected 2028 ... | reverse complement strand
AATGGGGGCCTGTGAATCGTGTCAGGACTGAGAGGTAGCAGCACTAAGCGGTAACTTTCATGTGCCACGGGGCTCCCGGGGGCTGTCGTGATCGAATATTGCAGGGGCGACCGAAAGGTCGCTTTTTTATATGTCGCTATATAGAATCAATCATATTGGCATATTGGAAATCGATGAATAAATTATTGATAGACTTATGACATCTAACTCAGGCGAGTCGTTTGAAAACGGCCCGCCTTTTATATTTATATGGTATAATAAAGTATTGTTTTTTATATTATTTTGATGTTTTTTGTATGTTATTTTTATGTTTTTTCACATTATACGAAAGGAGGTGTTCTCATGGCGTATATCGCATTATACCGCAAGTACCGTCCGCAGACGTTTACCGATGTAGTGGGACAAAATCAGGTGTCGGATACGTTGATGCGCGCTATCCGCGAGGATAAGGTGGCCCATGCGTATCTGTTTGCCGGTCCGCGTGGGACAGGTAAGACGAGTATGGCGAAGATTTTTGCGCGTGCTATTAACTGCGAACATGGTCCGACGGATCACCCCTGTAATGAATGCAGTGTCTGCAAGTCAATTTTGAGCGGTCAGTCCATGGATGTCCTTGAAATCGATGCCGCATCGAATCGTGGTATCGATGAGGTTCGTGCTCTTCGTGAAAGCGTCAAATTTATGCCTGTTGAGGGGCGCAAAAAGGTATTCATCATCGACGAAGCCCATATGCTCACGACGGAGGCATGGAATGCGTTGTTAAAAACCATTGAGGAACCTCCGGCACATGTGATGTTTATCTTTGCCACTACGGAAATTGAAAAACTGCCGGTTACCATCGTATCCCGTTGTCAGCGGTATACATTTAGACGAATTACGTCCGATGATATCGCACAGCGCTTATCCTATGTGGCGGATAAAGAAGGCTTCGGCCTTGAACCGGCGGCGGCACAGCTTATTGCGGTGCATGCGGACGGCGGTTTGCGTGATGCGTTGAGCATCCTGGATCAATGTGCAGGTATGGCGACCGGTGACATTACACCGAAAGTTGTAGAGGAGCTCATCGGTCTCGTCAGCAAGGAATGGATTATTCGCTTCCTCGATGCCCTGCAGAATGGTGACGGACCTAAGTTGTTGTCCTATATTCAGGACGCGATTTCGGAAGGTCGCGATGCAACGCAGATTATGGAGGCTTTAATTCAGCATGTGCGGGCCCTGCTCGTGGGCAAGGTGGCTCCTGATGCGGATGAATTAAAGGTATATGATGCGTTCAAGGGTGAATTTTCGGCACAGGCCGAGTCCATAGATTTTAACCGGCTCAATCGATATATCCGCAGCGCTCAGTCCATCATGAATGACGCAAAACAGGTGGATAATCCGCGAACCATCATTGAGATGGGGCTTCTTGCTCTTTGTGCGCAGCTAGGCGGTGCTGATGAAAGCTTAGAGGAGCGCGTGTATGCTCTTGAATCGGCGGAACGAACCGAGCGTGAAGACTTACTTAATAGAATGGCCCGGTTGGAGCAGAGAGGGCCTGCGGTCCCCGTTATGCCGACATATGGAACTTTCGATTCTGTAGCGTCTCAGGTCCCTATGGGTAAAGAATTTTTGCAAGAACCTGTAGAGTCTTATAATAGTGATAATGGTATGTCCGCATCCGCTATGGATCCGGTGACTACACCTGATGTAGGGCGGACGCCACCTCCACAAGGCCGAGTCGGTGCTGTTCCGCCACCTTCGAATGGTAGAGCAGGGGCTGCATTGCCACCTCGCAGTACAGTGGGGATGACTCCTCCACCTCATGGAGCGGTGGGCATGACTCCGCCTCCTGGGATGGTGCCTCCGACGGGGAGCCCGATAGCGGCAAGTAAGAGTCAGACGGGACGGAAAAATAGTTCCGGTATCAGTACGGAGGCGGTTATTGGCGATAATATCCTGTCCGCTAAGGAGTATCGGAATGTACAGGCCAATGTTATCAAGTATTTAAAGGACAGCAATCGCAATATGACTTCAACCGTGTTGGGGCAAGGTCAGCTGGTCTATGTGGATTCGACGAAAGCGGTTATGGCCTTTAAAAATAAATTGCATCTCAATGTATTGAGCAATGAAAACAATCTTGCCGAGGTGGCTGATGCATTTGCGTATATGCTGGGATATGCTGTTCGTGTCGAGGTTGTAGATGCACTCACACAGGCTTATAAAGATTATAAAAGGGCCGGCAGCGCACAAGGGCAGCAAAGTGCCGTCAGCACACGAGGACAGCAAAGGGCCGACAGCGCACAACAACAGCAAAGTGCCGATAGCGCACAACAGCAGCAAAGTGCAAGCAGTGTGCAACAACAGCCGAAGGCAGTACTGCAGGAAGCCGCTGATTCATCATCGGCGACAGAGCCGGCTTCGTCACGGCATGTAGATGTAACGGGGGTTGATGAAAAAGTTCAATCCGATGGTTCGGGTAAAGCTGAAAAGGTTGATAATTCCAACGGTGTTAACACTGATGGACATTCTCAGAGACCGGAAAGTTCTGAGGACGATATACCTGTCAGTTCCTTTGATGGTATCCCCATTGAATCTCTGGATGAGGAGTATATACCGTCCTTAGATGATGTGCCGCCTCATGACTTGGCCGGTGTCACCGTTATCAGTGATGACGGTGAAGTGCTGGAACGGCCTATGGACAGCGGTGCACATATCGAGGTGGAAACTGTCCCAAAGCCTGAGCGCGGCAGCCGTGTAACGGAAGCCGCAAACGGTAACGGGGCGTCTGGTTTCGCCGGGGATAAAATGCTATCGGCGAACGGTGAAAACATTCAGCTTTCACAAAAGACCGTAGAGGTGGAGCCTATTGACAGTGTAGAGGTGGCGCGGGAATATCCGTGGGACCCGGAGCATATGACCGATGAGGAAAAAAGGAATCCCTTATTGGCGGAAACATTAGGTAAGTTATCAGAAGATCACGACATCATCGTCGAGGTCATTGAAGAATAGTATAGATAGGACCGGTTCGACTGGATAGGAATGCTTTCACGGTATTCCGACGAGCGAATCCGATTGTAATGAGGACGATGAAGTCCGGAAGGAGGAACATAATGTTTGGTAAAGGTATGGGCAATATGGCGGGCATGATGAAGAAGGTCCAAAAGATGCAGGACGATATGAAGAAGATGCAGGAAGAGCTAAAGACCCGCACTGTAGAAGCGACTGTAGGCGGCGGTGCCGTTACGGTTGTCATGAATGGTGAAAAGATCATCGAATCCTTGAAATTGAATCCGTCCGCCGTAGATCCGGAGGATGTGGAAATGCTTGAGGATTTGGTGATGGCCGCCGTAAATGAAGCCGGTAAAAAGGTTGATGATCTCTTGGCGCAGGAAATGGGCAAAGTAACGGGCGGTCTTAACTTGCCTACAGGTTTATTTTAAATGACAAATGCGTTGGAACGGCTTGTAGAACAGTTGCGCCGTTTGCCGGGCATCGGCTCGAAGTCGGCGAGACGATTGGCTTATCACCTGGTGGAGATGCCTCAGGAGGAGGTGGATCGCCTTGTGGAAACCATCGTCGAAGCGAAGGGCGCTACGCGACACTGTTCTATATGCTTTAATTTATCTGCACAGGATCCGTGCGAGTTCTGCAGCAATCCGAATCGGGACCGGACGACGATTATGGTGGTGGAAACATCTCGTGACGTCATCGCCATCGAGCGCAGCGGTGATTACAAGGGCCTTTATCACGTGCTGGAAGGCGCCTTGTCCCCTATGGAGGGTATCGGTGCCGATGATATTCGCGTGAAAGAACTTATTGCCCGCTTGCGGGATGGCGTGGTGCAAGAGGTGATTCTCGCTACGGATCCCGATGTGGAAGGGGAAGCGACAGCTCTCTATCTGGCGCGTCTCTTGGCGCCGAGCGGTATCAAGGTAACGCGTATCGCACGCGGTGTTCCTGTGGGCGGCGATATTGAGTATGCCGATGAGTTAACTCTTGGCGGTGCCGTTGTAAACCGTCAGGAAATGAAAGGATAATATGGAAGCACTATTAGCATCGCCGATTATATCTGTGGTAATTTCGATCGTTGTGGCCTATATTCTTTTTAAGGTGGCATTTTTTACGATTAAGAGTGTCGCTTTCAACGTGATAGCAGGCTTTGCTACCTATTGGGTATGCGTTAATGTCCTACACATCCCGATGGATATCGGTTGGGGCGTATGGGTGTTGACGGCTATTTTAGGACCTATACCGATGGTTATTGCCGCTTTATGGTACGGCTTATTATAAGATGGGGAGGAGTTTATGATTATCAATCGTGAGCAACAACGCGTTATTGATGAGGTAGAACGGAATATCCTCCTGTTGGCGTCCGCCGGGACGGGAAAAACGAATACACTTGCCTATCGGGTGGCGCATCTTATCGAAGGTGGCTTTGCAGAGGCGGATAACATCTTGTGCATGACCTTTACAAATAAGGCGGCCAATGAGATGAAGGACCGCATCCGATCCCTTGTAGGCAGCCCCGCAAAGGCTGTGGAAATTAGTACATTCCACAGCTTTTGCTTTTTCGTGTTGCAGCAGGAAGGAAAGCGGAACGAGTCCTTATATACGGATGTGACCATATTTGATGAAGAGGACTGCAAGGAATTATACGGGCCGTACAAGCCGAAACAGCTGCGGGATATTAATTTCGCCAATGTAATCGCTATGGTGAAAGAATACCGCTCGCTGTACGGATTTTATACGGATGATACGGCGGCGGATTACAAGAATACGATTTATCGCCTCCGCACGGAGAATTATAAGGCCGTAGAGGCGCAGTTCAGCAGCTTTAATAAGGTTCTCTACGATGAGTTGTCGCTATTCTGGGCCGAAGGTCATCAATGGTTGAGTGCTTATGATGAAAGCTTACGTGCCGTTCACGGTGTGGATTTTACGGACCTTATCTGCGGCGTACATCGCCTCTTTCAGGAGCCTGTGGTGCGCGAGCGATGGCGCAGTCGTTATAGCTATATTTCGGTTGATGAAATGCAGGATACGGGACTTTTGGAGTATAAGGTTTTTGAAATGCTGTGGCAAGGCAATCACGTGCTGTTATGCGGCGATTACTTTCAGACTATTTACGAATGGCGCGGTTCAGACCCGTTTCGCCTGTTAAAACGGTTCGATAAAGATTTTAAGCCTTTGAAAATCATATTCTACGAGAATTATCGGTCGAATCGGACGCTCTTTACGATGGCCTTCAGGACATTACAGGCCATGTTCCCCGATTTAGTGGGCTCCGTCTATAATGAGCTGCCGCGTGCCAATAGTGAAAGTACAGGTAAACCTGTGCTCATCAAGGGTTGTAAAAATGAGTATCAGGAAGGGCGATATATTTACGAGTCCATCTGCGCGTTGCCGAAGGATGCGAATATTGGTGTCCTCGTGCGGGATAATAAGACAGCGCAACGCCTCAGCTCGTCCTTTGAAAGGCTCAATGCGGAGAAGCCGGAAGTGGAACGACGTCATTTTATGATTATCGACGAGTATAAATTCTTCCGCAGACAGGAAATTAAAGATGTGATGGCCTATTTCAAGCTTCTCATGAATCCTAATGATTCGGTCAGCGCCAAGCGCATTATCAAGCGATATGTGGCGGGCATCGGCGATAATCGTATCGCCGCTATCGAAAGTCCTGAAACAAGGCAGGTAGGCTTAAAGTTAACGGATTTTATGGATATGCCTATTTTCGAAGATGAACCGTATGCCAAGCTCGTACAAGGTTTAGAGTGTCGAGAAGTAATCGTGTATGATGTTGAATGTACTGGTACGGATACGACGCAGGACCGTATCATACAGATCGCGGCGATTCGCATTGACGAGGAGGGGCATGTATTAGAGACATTTGAGCGCTTTATCAATCCGGGACGGCCGGTAGGGCAGTCCGAAGAGGTTCACGGCTTTTCCGATGTGTATTTGGCGGAGCATGGCGAAGATCCTGTAACCGTTCTTGGCGCATTTAAGGAGTTTTCCAGAAATGCCGTTATCGTGGGACATAATGTGAATTACGATATCAGCATTTTTACGAATGAACTGGCCCGCCATAATTTAGGTCAGCCCGAGTTCAAGGCCGTGTATGATACATTGGATATATTCCGGCGCTTCTATCCGAATCTTCCGAACCATAAGCTGGGGTTTCTGGCATCTCATTTTCCCATTCATCATGAGCCGACACATAATGCGATGGATGATATTCTGGCGACGGCTCAGCTTTTAATTTATGTGGTGAAAGAAAACATCATGCCTACCACGACGGGACGCATGGTGGCAATCAATAAGTATAAGGCGGCTTTCACCAATATCGCCTCGCAAATGGCGACATTGCGCCGCAAGGCGTTGACGGAGATTCCTACACAACTCTTGGCGTATATCATGAATCATATGGGCGTTCTTGAATATTATAAATCTCATGGAGAAGCGGCCAAGGTGGAGCATATTCGAGATTTATACCGCATCATGGAAAAGCTGGACGCTGATTACGACGGACCGCCCGGATTGGCGCGATTGAATCAGATTCTGCAGATGGCGGCCCTTACGGCCGGAGAGCCGGCTCAACAGGTGAGAAATGATGAGCGGATTCCGATTATCACGGTTCATCAGGCAAAGGGCAGCGAGTTTGATTACGTATTCCTGGCGGGGATGAATCAAGGTGTATTCCCGAGTCCTTTTGCTGTTGACGAAGGTCGTGAAGATGAGGAGAAACGCCTGTTCTATGTAGCGATTACGCGACCGAAACGGGAACTGGTCATCACTTATAAACATGAAAATGAGCGGGGTCGTGGCGTTCAACCGAGCATATTGCTGAATTATATGCCGACAGATGCGGATCTCGTGGAAAGGAGCAGTTAATGGCGCGAAAAACTCATCGTCCCGATGATATATTATGGGCTGTCAGTACAGCGGATATACAGGCATCGTCCTATGGTGACAGAGACAATTTACATCATGCTGTAAATGATGCCGGTATTGTTGGTAATAATAAGACAGATGTTATAGATACTGTTACTCTAGGTCGTCTGCTGGATACGAAATACCCGCGTAAGTCCATCGTGAAACTTTTTGAAGAAAAGCTCATTCACATCAACGGACATAAAGCTACGCCCCGGGATGAGGTTGCTGCAGGTGATGAAATCCGGATTGCCATGGCGAAGGAGAAAATCGATTACGAGCCGGTTCCTATGGAACTAGTGATCTTGTATGAAGACGATGATTTGCTCGTTGTGGACAAGCCCGCAGGGATGACGGTGAATTCAAAGGGGCAGGTATCACTTGCGAATGGGGTAGCTCATTATTTCAAAGCGCACGGTATCAAACGAAAAGTACGTTTTTTAAATCGCCTTGACCGGGATACGACGGGATGTATCGTCATCGCTAAGAGCGGTCTGGCGCAAAGCTTATATCAACAGCAGATGGATAGTGATGTATTTGAAAAATGGTATGCTGCCACTGTGGAAGGTATTATAGTCGATGATTCCGGCTCTCTTGAATTTCCTATGGATAAGGCCTCTGACGGCATTCATTATGAAGTCAGTCCGAACGGAAAGAATACGCGCACCGATTTTATCGTTCTGCACAGATGTGCGTCACGATCTGTGGATAACTCTGTGAATAACCGTCAAGAACCTGTGGATAGAGTAGATAAAAATGTGGATATGGCACACCGAATTGTGGATAAAACAGGTTCGATTGTGGATAATGTGGTGGATAACTGTTTGCCGGATGCATATACGGAGGTATCTGTGCGCTTATATACGGGAAAAACACATCAGATTCGCGTGGCTTTCAGTCATATAGGACACCCTCTTGTAGGGGATACGCTGTACGGTGCAACGTCGACAGGAACTGCTTTCAAGTTGCGTGCCGAGAAAATTGTATTTACACATATGCGGACCGGAGAACGAATTACCGTGACCGCTTAGTTTGTAAGTATAGTCTCAAAATATATTCATCAATCATCTAATTGATAAATGAGAATTATTGATAATTCAGTAAAATCAAGTGATTTTTAAAATATTCTTACTAAAAATGAGTGACAAATGATAATCGATAAGATATAATGTATATAGAAATACATCTATATTGTTAGATTTCATTTGGGATTATATATAAAATGTAAGGAGTATAGTTATGATTTTACAGGAAAATGCCGGTGCGGCACGTAATCGGGGGATTACGCTGGCCAGTATCAAAGGGATTATAGGCAATGTTATTCTCGTTATTTTTAAGATGATAGTCGGACTCGCATCGAACTCCATTGCGATTATACTTGATGCGGTTAATAATTTGACCGATGTCCTTTCGTCGGTATTGACGATTATCGGTACGAAATTGGCTTCGAAGGAAGCGGATAAGGAGCATCCGTTCGGTCACGGTCGTATTGAATATATGACGACGATGGCCATCGCGTTTATTATCCTCGGTGCCGGTATCGGATCGCTTAAGGAATCGATAGAAAAAATAATTCATCCTGCGGTGTCGACCTTCGATATTCCCGGCTTGGCGATTATCGCCGCCGCAATCGTTGTGAAAGTTGTAATGGGGTATTACATCAAGGGGCAAGGTAAGAAATATCAGTCCGGTGCGCTCATAGCATCCGGCGTGGATGCCCTTTTTGATGCGGTGATTACCTTTGCAACCTTGGTGTCCGCCGGTCTCGTATTTTTCTTAAATATCGATATTCAGGGATACGTGGGGGCGATTATCTCTCTTTTCATTTTGAAAGCGGCCTTTGATATTTTGCGGGACATGTATAACCATCTTCTCGGTGTTCGTGCTGATGATGAGCTGATTCGTGAAATTAAGGAAACCATTGCGCAACATCCTCAAGTGGGCGGCGTATACGATTTGGTGCTCAACAGTTACGGCCCGGGGGAAACAATCGGGTCTGTACATATTTCTTTGCCGGAGAATTTGACGGTAGGTGAAATTCATCCTTTAACAAAAGGGATTGCAGTTCATTTATATAATAAATTCGGCATCGCCATGACCGTCGGTGTGTATGCTGAAAATGAACCGAGTGTAGAGGTTCTGGAAATTAAAAAAGAACTGGATAAGGTATTGAGTCTCTATACGAATGTTGTGCAGGTTCACGCTTTTTACGTACAGCAGGAAAAGAAAGTTATTTATTATGACGTTATCTTCAACTTTGATGAAGAAGATCCTCATGGTACATTAGAGAAAATTAAAGAAGAATTACATAAGAGATACCCTGACTATACGCAATTCGCCGTTGTGGATGCGGATTTCAGTAATTAAAATATTTATAGACCGTATGGAATACTACGAAGGTATTCTGTACGGTCTCTTTTCGACTGGTTGGAATTTAATCATATATGGATATTGTATGTGTACAAAGCGATTATACATGTTTTCTTAGATTAGGGGTTGATTTATGAATATAAAATGAATATAATATATTTTGTAAAATATAATTTAGTTCCGTATTATGTACAAGGAGCCTATAATGAAGAAGTTAGTTGTAACATCATTAGCAGTGTTGGCCGTTGTCGGTACTGTATGTGTTCAACCGGCAGATGCGAAAAAGGTACAGCAGGAAGAGCCTGTTATGGCGACGATTGAAGTTCCTCTTAATGATGAGATCCGTCAGAATAACGGGGCCTCCAGAGAGTTTAATAAAAAAACACAGAAGTTAGTCGCTAAATTAGCGGAATCCACACAGTTGATGATCAAGAAAGACTGGAAAACCATTTATATAAAGGCTGTTCTATCAGCGGATAAGGGTGCTGTCCGTTTCTATTTTACGGACAGCACAGGTCAGCTTTATAGCGGTCAAACACTTAAGAATACGGGCCTATCGAAAAACAATTATCTGACAAGAGCCTCACGTCAAGTGCAGGATCTTCAGAATCTATATGCGCATTTAAAAAAGGGCGGTCAGGAATTGCCGTCCTCAATCGATATTACCGTTACTCAAAGTGGTCAACGGACTAAAACGCGGTTAAATTATGGTGAAGATACTGCAAATGTTATGCTGTACTACCAACAATATGAATCAGAGACCTTTCCTGATGTAAAGTAAAAAAACAAATTAAAGGAGCCCCCATACATTCGCTTCGTGCCTATTCGGTATAATTGCGATTTGTGGAGGCTCCTTTTCAAATTACATAATCGTCGTGTTCTTAAATTACATAATCATCGTGATCATCATTGGATGTTTTTCTATAATGTTCTTTGACGCCTGCCATGTCGATTAATTCCTCTTCGAGAGAGTCCTTATCATCCGTATTGAGCATGGAGTAGAATGCCCAGAGGATGATAAACCAAATCGGTGTAAAGAGCAGTGCCACCCGTGTATCTTCGTTGAGGGCGAGGATAACGAGAATGAATGCAAAGAAGATGAGAATCAGATAGTTAATAAACGGATATAACGGCATCTTGAATTTAGATTGTGCCGCCAGTTCAGGATTTCTCTGACGATATTTGAGATGACAGATGACCATCATGGACCAGATAAAGATGAAGCAGAATGTAGAAATCGATGTAATCATAACGAATACCGCTTCAGGCATTACGTAATTCAATACGACCGTAATGAGCAATACCGATGCGGAAAAGATCGTCGCCTGGTAGGGAACGCTGCTATGTGTGAGACGGCGCATGGAACGCGGTGCGTGCCCGCGTTTTGCGAGGGCATAAATCATACGGCCCGTGCTGAAAATGCCGGAATTCGTCGCCGATGCGGCGGATGTGAGAACTACGAAATTGACAATCCCTGCAGCGGCCGTAATCCCTACCGCCGTAAATACGGCTACAAATGGGCTGGAAGCGGGATTAACGGCGGTCCATGGGTAAATACTCATGATGATGGCTAGAGAGCCGATATAGAACAGGATAATGCGCAACGGAATATTGTTGATGGCCATGGGGATAACTTTTTCAGGATTTTCCGTTTCGCCTGCCGTTAGGCCGACCAGTTCAATACCTGTGAAAGCAAATACGACCATCTGGAATGACAGGATAAAGCCCATGGTTCCGTTCGGGAACCATCCTCCGTAGTTCCACATATTGCTGAATGCGGAAACACCTGCATCGGTCGAGAAGCCTGTGGCGATCATGATGATGCCGATTATGATGAGCGATACGATAGCAATGACCTTGATCATGGCGAACCAGAACTCCATTTCGCCGAAATGTCTTACGGCTGTTAAATTCATTAACAGCAGTGCGATTAAGACGATCAGTGCCGGTATCCATTGAGGCATCCAAGGTATCCAGTACTGCATATAAAGACCGACCGCAGTTAAATCCGCCATGGCCAGAGACAGCCAGCAGAACCAGTAAGTCCATCCTGTAATAAATGCTGCGCGATCACCTAAATATTCCTCGACAAAGTCGATAAAGGAATGATGATTTAGGTTGGACAACAGTAATTCGCCGAGGGCTCTCATGACAAAGAAACAGATGATACCCGTGATGAGATAGGCGAACACGATGGAGGGACCCGCCAGATGAATGGCGCGGCCGGAGCCCAAGAATAGACCTGTACCGATGGCGCCGCCGATGGCGAGCAACTGTACATGTCGATTCTTAAGACCCCGTTTTAACTGGTGCGTATCAGACATAATAAGACCTCTTTTCTAAACTACCCATAAATGGAAAAAGCCATGGAGGGCCATAGCTTTCACAATGTATGGGACATATCAAACTATTGTCTTATCATACAGTATCTATTGTAAGATGTCAAATGTATTTTTACAGTAGACAAATTAAGGCGATATTTTTGTGATGAAAGTATACTATTCATTTATAAAATCAAAAGAATAATCCTCCAAAATGAAAATATATTGACGAATATTATAAAATAAATTATAATAAGTACACTTATAATAAAAGGAGGAAATAAAATGGAATTCAGTTTCAGTTTGAAAATAAAAGCAGCAAAAGAAAAGGTTTGGGAGTACTATGCAAATATTGAAAAATGGTATGATTGGGAAGAAGATTTAAAAAATATTACATTAAATGGTAAATTTGAGACCGGATCACATGGAACTATGGAGCTTGAAGGAATGCCGCCAATGGAATATCAACTTACCCTTGTCAAACCATTTGAAGAGTTTTGGGATAAGACTGGAACTCCGTTTGGCGATATCGTTTTCGGGCATCAAATAATTGATAATCATGACGGAAGTGTAACTGTAAAACATACTGTAAGTTTAGAAAGTGAAGATAAGCAACATTTGGAATTTTTAAGTCAAGTTTTTTCAGATGTTCCTCAATCTATATTCATTCTAAAAAATTGTTTAGAAAGATAAGGTGACTGCTGTTTGTTTGTATCAAAGTATAAAGATAACTCAGAAAAGTCAACAGGATTGTTGTTCATGAGGGTGTACAATAAATGGCATTTTATGATAAAAAAAGAGTTAAAAAATTTGAATTTAACACATCCTCAATTTGTTGTTCTAACATCTCTTGCTTATCTATCGCAACATGATAACGAAGTTACACAAGTCATGATTTCAAAACTTTCAGGAATAGATGTTATGACGATATCTCAAATATTGAGTTTATTGGAGAAACACGGTTTTGTAGAGCGAAAAGAACATTCTAGAGATACAAGAGCAAAAGCGGTTATATTAAATGAAAAGGGAGAAGCGATATTACAAAAAGCGGTTCCGATAGTTGAGCAGATTGATGAACTCTTTTTCGGAAAGCTGAAAAACAATGAAAATCGTTTTAATGAGTTTCTTACTAAATTAAATGAAGAATAAGGAATATTATATCCATAATTTCCGTGGAGGTGGATATGAGACATCAGGATCGCATGGCTATAGATTTTGATGACGCATCAAAGGGTATTTTATTTGGTGGAGCTGAATTATAAAAGTTATACCAACGTAGCTAAAGATACGGATTATCTTTGTTGTTTCTGATATAAATAAGAAAATATACTATTGTGTGAGAGAGGCACGTAGTAAGATCTTATTTTATATAGGAGAATCATATGAAGAAACGATTGGTGCAGCGTGTTTTATGGACATCTGCACTGTTGTCCGTAGCCGTACTGGCGGCATCGGCCGCAGGGGAATATGATGTCGCATCCGGACATCCGGTGGCGATTGCGGAGGAAACCACATCATTATCAGAATGGCCTTATAATCTGAATGAAGGCGATACCATATTGCCGAATTTGGGGTATGCCTGGCAGGTCTTGCCATACGCTATAGATGTACCTCAATTTATTCCAAAAGATTATAAGTTGATGCAGGTGAAGGTAAGAAAATATCATATTCTCGAAATTGAGTATCGCAAATTTTCGAATTCTGAGACTATGACCGGGGATTTTGCCACTGTGACACAAAAAAAATGGATTAATAAAGATATCATATATCGAATGGGGCTATCTGCAGATGATGTATTGAGTGACATGAATTATAATCCTCACGCTGAAGGAGATAGAACTTGGACGTATACGTCATCTAAAGGTTATATTGTGACGTTAGAGGGAGACGATAAACAGAAAATGGTTCGCCGTGCTTATTGGATGCATGATGATCGAGCATATATGTTTTTCTTCAAACAAACGATGATACAACAGGACGTAGAAAATCTTATTGACCACGTGGGCGCTATGAAAGATATTGCGTTGGATCGATATGATCTGCTGGGGGCTCCGATGAGACCGAATTTGGATGCTAAGCCGAAGGTGACTTTATTCAGAGATTTGAAGGATGTAATCAAACCGGTAGAGAAACTTTACTGATAGTATAAGTTGAGATGATATGACAAGATAATATGATATAAGAGTTTTAATCTTATCGTAGAGATATCTAAATAGATATGAATATGTAATAAAGAACCTATCCTTTCCATCATACGATTAATTGTGATGTAAAAGGATAGGTTCTTTGTTGTGTTTACATATTAGAAAAATACGTATCGGATGATGACGAGTATTGCTAATACGTACATGATCCAGTTAACTTCTTTAGCGCGACCTGCTACGATTTTTAGTAGCGGGTATGCGATAAGACCTGCGGAAATCCCGTTGGCGATGCTGTATGTGAACGGCATCAATACGATAACGAGAAAAGCAGGGAATGCTTCCGTCCAATCATCGAATTCGACACTGCGGATAGCGCCCAGCATGAGGGCGCCTACGAGGATGAGGAGGGGAGATGTTGCCGCATTCGGTACAAGAGATACCAACGGCGCAAGGAATAGCGCAAGTAAGAAGAGAATGCCCGTGGTAACCGCTGTTAAGCCTGTGCGACCACCGGCCCCGACGCCGGCGGCACTTTCAACAAAGGCGGTAATCGTAGAAGTACCGAGCAGAGCGCCGGCGCTGATACCTATAGCATCGACGGTCATCGCTTTGCCGAGACCCGGGAATGTACCGGTCTTAGGATCGGCGATTTTTGCTTCCGTTGCGGTACCGATGAGGGTGCCCATGGAGTCAAATAACTCTACGAACGTGAATGAGAAGATAATGGTGATGAGCCCCATGTGCACGGCACCGGGAATATCCAGTTCAAAGAAGGCCGCTTTGGAAAAATCAGGTAAAGCGAGAAGACTGAAGTTGTCCGGAAATGTGGATAAACCCGTAGCATAGGAGATAATAGTCGTCACGAGGACCCCGATGAGCATGGATCCTTGAATATGGCGAGCCATTAATAGAGCCGTAAAGATTAGACTGAAGAGGGCTAACAATGTATCTCCGCTATGCAGATTGCCCAATGTGAGGAGCGCTTCTGATGGCGGCGGCACTAAGTTACCGTGAGTTTGAACCACTTGTCCCAATGAATTCGGTGACAAGCTGATAGAAATGGCCATTAAGCCGGATAGCTTTAAGCCGATGATGGCGATGAAGAGGCCGATACCCACCGTGATGGCTACTTTCATAGAGGCCGGAATACCCTCGACAATCATTTGACGCACCGACGTCAAGGTGAGCACGAGGAATACGAGGCCGGAAATGAAGACGGCACCTAACGCTGTTTGCCAGGAGATACCCATGCCGAGTACGACCGTAAACGAATAGAAGGCCAGGAGACCGACGCCGGGAGCCAGGGCAATCGGATAGTTTACCAGAACACCCATGGCGATCGTTACGAGTCCGGCACCCAAAGCTGTGGCGATGAGAACCGCATCCTTATCCATGCCGGCGAGGCTTAAAATATTTGGCGCCAAGAAGAGTATGTACGCCATGGTGATGAACGTGGTGATACCCGCCAGAATCTCGGTCTTGACGGTAGTATTGCGCTCATTAAGTTGAAAAAGTTTATCTAACATCAGATAATATCCCCCATATGAAATTTAAAACAATACCTTAATAAAATATTTCGATATAGTTATAGTGTACCATATTTCCCAACAATTTTTGTATGAATTTGTGATATACTAATAGTATATTTTAATCGATTTAGAGGTTATGTTATGAAAATATCTACAAAAGGGCGCTACGCCTTACGGATATTGGCGGATATTGCGGAGCACGGGGTGGAGAAAAATGTGTCCATCCGTGAAATCGCAGAACGTCAAGGCTTTTCCGATAAATATTTAGAAGGTATTGTATCTCGCCTGTCGGCGGCCGGCCTCGTTAAGAGCGGACGCGGCAAATATGGCGGATATCGTTTGGTAAAATCGCCGTCCGAATACAATGTATATGAAATTTTATATGCTGCCGAGGACTCCATTGCCCTCGTATCCTGTCTGGATGATGATGTGGAACCATGTCCGATGTTCAACGATTGTCTGACGGCTCCGCTTTGGAAATATCTGCAGGATGAGTTCCGTCACGTAATGGAGCGGGTTTCATTGCAAGATGTGATGGATCAAAAGCTTCCGTATCAATAAAGGAAGTCATAATGACGGCATTAATGGCATGTAGATACATGTCGGTATAGCGTGTGTATACATGCGGGTTAAATTTTTGGCTGTTTGGCTGTTAGATCTTAAGAGTCGCGTATTCTTATGCGGCTCTTCTTTATATGTGCATGGAGTAGGAGGCACTATGTATTCAACAGAACAAGATGCTCGAGGGGGCATGCGCAATGTGTGGATTATCACCATCAGTATGACGATACTTGCCATCTGTTATACCATGATTATTCCGTTCCTGCCGATTTACCTCCTGGAACTTGGCGTGCCGAAGGGTGATGTGGCGCTCTGGTCCGGATGGGTGTTCGGGATTACCTTCCTCATTGCCGGCATTATGGCCCCTATTTGGGGTAAAATCGCCGACAATAAAGGAAAGAAGATGATGGCGCTTCGCGCGGGTTTTGCCATTGCCATTTCTTATTTTCTCATCGGGATGGTGACGGATCAGTATCAACTTTTGCTGGGCCGTGCCTTTCAGGGCTTTGCGAATGGATTCTATCCGGCGGCGATGACCATGGTGTCCCTCAGCGTGGACGAGAAAAAGGTGGGCCGTGCTCTCGGCATATTTCAGACCGGACTTATTCTCGGTAATGTAGTGGGACCGTTTTTGGGTGGTGCTGTTGAAAGTATCGTCGGCATGAGACCTGTATTTTACGTGTCCGGCGTGGCCGTATTCTTAGCGACCGTTTCCGTATGGCTTTTTGTGAAAGAACCGAAGGTACAGGCGGAAAATGATGATGTACGGGACAGTAAATCCGCACCCAAAACGACGTCTTTGCGCGATGACTTTAAAACTGTACGACAGCAACCTGTGCTGGTGCGATTATTATGGATCTTTTTCTTCATGCAATGCGCTATCATGATGTTGCAGCCGATTTTGGCGCTCTATGTAGGTGATATGCAGGGAACGATGGAAGGGGCCGCTATAATTGCCGGATCCATCCTCAGTATCGGTGGACTGGCAGGGGCTTTGACAACGAATATCTGGGTGCGTATCGGTGAGCGGAAAGGGTACTTTCAGACAATTTCTTACTGCATGATCGGTAGCGGTATCGTTTTATTACTGCAAAGTTTACCTGTCGGTATCTGGTGGTTCGGTAGTTTACAGGTAATCATCGGTTCTTTTATCGTAGGTATCAACCCGTCCCTGAGTGCGGCGGTAACGCTCAACACGGCACCGGCTTTCAGAGGGCGGATGTTCGGCATGACCACGACGGCACAGCAGTTCGGCTCCATGGTCGGACCTGTATTTGCCAGCGTTGTGTCCACATATATGGGTATTGCTTATGTGTTCAGCATTACCGGATTATTGCTGCTCTACCTGGGCTTTCAGGCGCGACGATTATCGGCGCGTCATGATTGATGCCTGTGGGGCGGAAAGGAGTTACTATGGCCCGTATCGGTCAAGTTGTACTCGGTGAAGGGGGTACAAAAATTTGCGTGCCCGTTGTGGGTACGACTATGAAAGATATTTTGGATGCGACGGCCTTGGCCTGCCAGGCGCCTTGTCATGTAGTGGAGCTGCGCATTGATTATTATGAACGGGCCGACTCCATCGATGCCATCATTGAACTGCTGATGCTCGTCAAACCTCAGCTGAACGGTCGCGGACTCCTATTTACGTGGCGTACCAGGGGGGAAGGGGGCGAGCGCGCTATTTCGACAGAGGCGTATTTCACCATGTTGGAACGGCTCATCCCGACGGGGCTCGTCGATGCGATTGATATAGAATTCTTCCTTGATCAGGAACGCATGCTGAAAACTATTGAATTTGCAAAGATGCATCACGTTACGGTCGTCATGAGCAATCACGATTTCAACGGAACACCATCCCGTGAGGTTATCGTCAATCGATTGCTGCAAATGAAAGAACTGTTGGCGGATGTGCCTAAAATTGCAGTTATGCCGCATACAACGGGGGATGTGTTGACCCTTTTGGAGGCGACGGCCGAGGTGAAAGCTCTCTATCCGGCGGATCCCGTCATTACTATCGCGATGGGTCCCTTGGGGGCTGTGACACGTACTGCAGGGGCGTTGTTCGGCAACGCCATGACATTCGCGGCCGCAGGAAAAACATCCGCACCCGGTCAAATCGATGTATATGCATTAAAGCGTATCCTTGATATCATTGATGTGGACGGAGTCTTTGATGAACAACAACATACACGCATAAAAGTGCATTAAAAAAGTCGGCGAAAGCCGACTTTTTATATATTTATATCTTGTGCGAAGATTTCTAGAGCAGGTGTGCTTCAAAATCCTCTATGATACGCTTTACCGTTTCCGGTATATTGCGACGGTGTTTTATGATGCATTGTGCGAAGGCCTCGTACATGGGTGTACGGACTGACTCCAATTCGCGCAATCGGTCGATACCGCCCTGGGAGAGCACACGTCCTTCCGTGGAAAGTCTTTCGACCGGTTGGGTCAGTTGGTAGATGCGGCCGTTTTGGCGCAAATGGGTGAAGTTTTGCGGTACCGTAACGCAGCCGCCTCCTGTTGAGATGACAAGTCCCGTTTGTTGTCCCAATTTGGCAAGCATTTTTGTTTCTTCCTTTCGGAAGGCTTCCTCTCCGTGAGTTGTAATATAGTCGGAAATGTTGCCGATTTCCTTTATCAGTTCCTTGTCTGCATCAAACCATTTGCGATTCAGAGCCTTGCCGAGGGCCCTGCCCATCGTCGTTTTACCGACACCGGGCATACCTATGAGGATGATGTTTTCCTTTTCGTGACGTATATCGCGTAAAATCCGTTCAATTTCTGTGGAACCGAAGCTTTCACCTTGGAAATGCTTGGCCGCTTCAACGCCTTGTGCCACGAGAAACGGCAGGCCGTCGCTGTAAGGAATATCCATCATCTCAGCTTGCAACAGGAGCACGGTGCGGCGCGGATTGTAGATGAGATCCACCACGCCGGTGAGGGCCGTGAAGTTCGTTATGTCAATCAGCGTCTGAGGGCTGTTCGGATACATGCCGACCGGCGTGCAGTTGATGATAATCTGAGCGGTGTCCTTGAATTGATCGATATCGTCATAGAATGGCGGTTCATGGCGAGATACGTGGATGATAGAGCGGGCCCCTAAATCATCGAGGGCGATATGAACCGTTTTGGATGAAGCACCGTCGCCGAGGATGATACACTCTTTATCTTTTACATTGATGCCTGCGTGCTGCAATGTGAACACAAATCCGTCATAGTCCGTATTGTATCCATGCCAACGTCCGTCGCGGCGCACCATGGTATTGACGCATCCGATGCGCTCCGCCCGCGGATCTACGACAGCGCAGGCTTCGAGGGCGTTGATTTTATAGGGAATGGTAATGTTGATGCCCTGTAAATCGGGGTCATTAAAGAAGTCCCGCAGCTCACCGGGTTCGCGTTCAAATAATTCGTAATTGTCGTTTCCCAATGCCCCGTGAATGCGCGGGGAATAGCTGTGGCTCAAGGTGCGGCCGAGTAAACCGAATTTCATAGGACCTCCTGATCAGGTTTATAAGTAGATAATGGCTAATAGAGACTAGTACCTCTATTAGCCATTTTTGGTTATTGTATGCGTTAATTTTCCGGATAGTTTCCGAGCAGGCGGAATTTATCCTGTGATGTGTGCAGTTCCGCAAGGACGGACAGCACCTTCGGATCCGCCAAGGAGGCTTCCAAATCGAGGTAGAAGAGGAATTCGAAGTTATGACCCACGATCGGTCTTGATTCAAGCTTCGTCAAGTTGACACCGATATTGGCAAACTTTGTCAACAAGGCTCCGAGCCCTCCCGGCGCATGGTTTGCCGAAGTTACCACGGATATCTTGTTGGCCCCCGGGTATACATGAAAGTTTTTGCTGATGCAGATGAACCGCGTATAGTTATTGTCGCTGTTTTGAATGTTGCGGGCAATCGGGGTTAAATTGTACAGCTCCGCACATTGCGGCGCCGCAATAGCGGCTACACCCGGATCATCACTGGCGGCTACGAGCTGTGCGGCACGTGCCGTATTATCAAAGGAACGCAGGGTAACGCCTGACAGGGTTTCCAAGTACTGACTGCATTGCCCCAGTGCTTGAGGATGTGAAATGATGGTGTGAATATCGGATAATTGCGTTCCCTTTTTTACGAGTAAGTCGTGAGAAATCCAAAGGCGTGTGCCGCGTACGATATAGCATTTATGTTCCTCCAAGAGGTCGTATACCTCCTTTACGGAACCGTTGGAGCTGTTTTCGATAGGCAGCACGCCGAATTCGCATTCGCCGGATTCGACCGCATCAAATACGGCATGAAATCCCGTTACATAATGAATCTGGCTGAGCGGTAACAGGCGGTCGCATGCCATCTGGGCGTTGCTGCCGAATACGCCGGCACAGGCCACGCTGCCACGCTGCGGCGGTAATGTAGGGGATGCCTCGACGGCGGCTTTCATCTTCTGCGTGAATTCCGTGCTTTGGAATAACTGTTCCGCCTGATAGGTGCGGCTTAAACTGAAGAGAGATTCAAAGAATCGACGGGCGTACAGATCCATGTCCGGACCCGCTTCCAACGTGACCTTGTCTAAAATATCGCGTTCCCGTTTCGGATCGTATACGGCCTTGTTCATTTCCTTTTTTGCCTTCGCCACATCTTTGGAGAGCGCCATGCGTTCTTTGAATAGGCTCAGCATCTGCTCGTTGATATCGTTGATTTTAACGCGTAATTCATCTAAGTTCATGGTCAATATCTCCTAGGAAATCCAACAGTACGAGGGCCGTAACGGCTTCGATGACGGGCACGGCGCGCAATGCTACGCACGGATCGTGGCGCCCTTTTATGGTGAGTAGTGTGTCTGCTTCTTTTGATAATGACACGGAGTGCTGCTCCTTGTAAATAGACGGGGTCGGCTTGATGCCCACCTGCATGATGAGCGGTAAACCGTTGGTAATGCCGCCCTGGATGCCGCCGCTGTTGTTCGTCGTGGTCGTTACGGTATGGCCGTTCATGGTGAAAGCATCGTTCACCTCGGACCCTAAGGCGGAGCACATGTTAAAGCCGCCTCCGAATGATACGCCCTTTATGGCAGGCACCCCGAATATAACGCGGGCCAGGCGGTTTTCAACGCCGTCAAAATTCGGATTTCCCAACCCTGCAGGTAAGCCTGTGGCTATGACCTCGACGATACCGCCGGTGGAGTCGCCTTCGTTTTTTAGTTTCAGTACGAGACGTTCAACCTCTTGTCGTTTAGATTCATCCAGCATGGCAATCGGCTCAGATGCAATATGAGCGAGGGCGTCCATATCGGGGTGTACCATGTCGACAGGTGAATCCTGAATGGTGCCCACCTGTTTTAGATGACCGTGAATGCGGATGCCTTTCCGGGCGAGCAACTGTAATGCAATGCCGCCGGCAACGCAAAGAGGTGCCGTGAGACGGGCCGAAAAGTGTCCGCCGCCGCGCATATCAACCTTGTCGCCGTAGCGTATGCGGGCTGTAAAATCGGCATGGGACGGGCGAGGAATATCCCGTAAATTATTGTAATCGCTGGAGTGCTGTGATGTATTGCGAATCATGAAGGCCAGCGGGGAGCCGCTCAACATATCATCTACGAGACCCGATAAAAATTCCGGTACATCCGCCTCTTTACGTTGCGTCTGTAATTGGTTTTGCCCCGGCGCACGACGGCGCAGAAATGCCTGCAGTTCATCGCGGTCGATGTGATAGCCGCAAGGCAGACCGTCCACGATACCGCCGATGGCATAGCCGTGGGAGGCACCGAAGGTGGATACCTGAATTGTTTTACCGAAACTCGATGACATATGTCCTCCTGATGTGATTGAAAAGCATTTATATTGAAATGAAGTGATTGAAATTCGGGTAATTGACAGAGTATTTCTATGGTAAACCGTGTCTTTCAATTGCACTTTAAAATGAGTTCAACAGATCGGCGTAGCCGAACCGCCCAAGAGATTCCAGTCCGCGAAGAAATCCGGATAGGATTTCGTGATGGCTTCGCTGTCTTTGAGCCGTACCGAATCCGTACTGATGAGCGCCATCAATGCGCCGGCCATGACGAGGCGGTGATCATTGACGCAGTCCGCAAGGCCTCCTGTGAGGATTCCTGTACCTGTAATATATATATTATCACCTTCCTGGCGCACCGTGCCACCTAAATCGGACACGAGCTTTGCCACCGCGTTCAGCCTGTCCGATTCCTTGAGGCGCAGTCGGGCACCGTTGATAAAGGCGCTTTCACCTGAGGTAGAACAGGCGAGGGCCGACAGAACCGGCAATAAATCGGGACATTGTTCGAGATCGACCGTCAACGGCACAGTAGAGCGACCTGATACGGTGAGATTTGAGCCGTTCCATGTAATAGTCACACCCGAGGCGGTGATGATATCCATGATGCGGCGGTCTGCCTGTACGGAGTCCGGATTCATGCCCGTAATCGTAATGGACTCGCCTGTCATGGCCGCAGCGACCATCCAAATAGCCGCATTGGACCAATCACCTTCAATCTGATAATGGTTTCGTCCTATAAATGTAGACAGATCATTGATGGTGAAAGTCTCGTTCTGCGTGGCTGTTGCTTCCTGATGTTCAACCGTGATACCGAAATCCGCCATCGTCGTCAATGTTAACGTCACATAATCCCGCGACTGCAGAGGTGTGGTAGATGTAATTGCCGTATGCCCCAGTTGAGGAGCGGCTAACAGTAATCCCGAGAAGAACTGGCTGCTCACGTCACCGACCATGTTGAAATCGCCGCCTTTGAGGAGGCCTTTCATCGTGAACGGCGGTGCATCCTTTGAGAACTGTACACCGTGACGCTTCATTTCGCTTAATAAAGGCTCCAGGGGGCGCTCCGGCAAGCGTCCCTTTGCATCGACTTCCACGGTAGCGCACAGAGAGGAGGATACCGGCAATAGGAGCCTCAGCGTGGTACCCGACTCATGGGGCAGTATTTTGCCTACTGCAGGGGGCGGACCGGGATTGACGGTAACGATTTGCTGTTTATAGGTTATATCGGCACCAAGGGCGCGTAATGAATCCATCGTAGCATCAATATCTCTTGAGGTACGGCTCAATAAAATTGTAGACGGTGTCGGTGCCAATGCGGCGCATATGAGCGCCCGATGGGCGTGCGCCTTAGCCGGTATGGAGTCGATGGTGCCTCGCAAGAGGGTGTTCGTTACGGAATACATGGCATCTCCTTTGTAGATAATACATCATATTTAACATCTGTTACATAAGATAACCTCTGAGTTCTTCGTGCGTAACCACCTTGAGCTTACTGTGACCGTAGTCGGTAGGAACGACGATTTTGATAGTGTCTCCCTGACTTTTTTTATCATGTTTGGCCGCTTTCAGTAATTCATCTGCCGTAATGGATGTTTCTGTAGGTAATTCATGGGCCGCTAATAGGTTCTTTAATTTCGTTACGACGGTAGGATTGAGGTCATCATGATGTACGGCCCCCTGTGCCATTAAGACCATGCCGATGGCTACGGCATTTCCGTGAGGAATTTTAAAATGGCTCGCCTTTTCGATACCGTGACCGAAGGTGTGCCCCAGATTGAGTAAGGCCCGTACGCCGGATTCCCGTTCGTCCTGTTCGACGATATCCGCTTTTGCCTGTACGCAGCGGGCGATGATATCAATCGCCTTTTCCCGGTTTTCTAACAGCGGTTTATTTTCCAATTGTGTTAACAGACCGGGTACGTCGAGAAATCCGTATTTGATGATTTCTCCGCATCCATTAATCCATTCTTTTCGTGGTAATGTATCGAGCGTCGTCGGATCGCATAATACCAGGATAGGTTGTTTGAAAGCGCCCCAGAGGTTTTTGCCGGCTTTCAGATTGACCGCTGTCTTGCCACCGACGGAGGAGTCGACCGCAGCCAACAGGGATGTCGGTACCTGTACGTAATCGATACCCCGTAGATAGGTGGCCGCCGCAAAGCCCGACATATCGCCGACGACACCGCCGCCCAAGGCGATTAATAGATCCTTGCGTGTTAAGGACTGATCCGCCATATACTCTACCAAATCGATGAGACGGATTGCATTTTTTTCATCTTCGCCGTGAGGAAATACGTACTCACATACGTTGTATCCCGCCTCGGTGAGGTTGGCTTTCACCATTTCCAGATAGAGGGAGGCCACATTATCATCGCTGACGATGATGGTCCGGCACGGTTCCTTGAGGGGGCGAATATAGTCTGAAATGTGCGATAATGAATTATTTTCAATAACCACGTCATACGGTTCGGATGCGTTAATATGGATGCGAAACATAGGAAATCCTTTCTGATTCAGCAGTTGGTGCACTCTCTTAATGCGTTGTGTAATGCCTGTACCTCTTTCATCAGGCTGTTGAATTGATCGGGACGTAACGCCTGAGGGCCGTCGCATAATGCTTTGGACGGGTTGTTGTGTACTTCAATCATGAGTCCGTCCGCTCCGCCGCCTACGGATGCCAGTGAAAGTGGTCGTACCATACGGCTCATGCCCGCTGCATGGGACGGATCCATGATAATCGGCAAGTGGGACAGCTCGTGCATCATCGGAATGGCCGTTACATCCAATGTATTTCTCGTTTTAGGTTCAAATGTACGGATACCGCGTTCACAAAGGACGATTTGTTCGTTTCCTTCGCTCATGATGTATTCGGCAGCCATCAACCATTCTTCGTAAGTAGCGGACAAACCGCGTTTTAACAAAATCGGTTTCTTCATTTTGCCCACTTCTTTAAGTAGTGTGAAGTTCTGCATGTTACGTGCACCGATTTGAAGCATATCCACATTGTCGAAGTATTGCAGTTGGGAGATATCCATTACTTCCGAAACGATAGGTAGACCCGTTTCTTTTTTAGCAAGCTCCAGTAATTCGAGACCTTCAGGGCCCATGCCCTGGAAGGAGTATGGGGATGTACGCGGTTTGAAAGCTCCGCCGCGAAGAATCGTGGCACCCGCTTCCTTACAAGCCTTTGCGGTTTCTAATACCTGTTCCGGAGTTTCCACGGAGCAAGGCCCCGCCATTACGACAAAGTGACCGCCGCCGATGAGGGCGCCCCCAACGTTGATGATGGAATCATCCGGATGGAATTTGCGATTTGCCTTTTTGTACGGTTCCTGTATACGCGTTACTTTATCTACAAAATCAAGAGATTCAATCTGTCGCGCATCGAGAGACGCCGTGTCGCCGATAAGACCCAGGATATTGTAACGAGTACCTTCTACAGGATGTATGATGAAGCCTTGTTCCTCTAATTCACTGCGTAAACGGGATACTTCTTCCGCTGCTGCGTTTTGTTTCAATGTAATAATCATGATAAACCTCCTTATCGACTACCAGTGAATAGTAGGGCTAACCATACGGGATGGCAAATAAAAAGGGCCACCCGTATATCTAATACGGGTAGCCCTTTTAACTATTCCAAGCCACCAATGATGACATCTAAATCAGTGCAACTCAAATAGTTCCTTACCCGTACGCTGGATAAAGAACCAATAAAAGTATTGTTTTGCTGCATTGATTCGGTTAATCATCGTTAGTTGCTCCTTTCTAAATTTATTGAGTACAGTATAAACCCATTTGAGAATAATATGCAAGCTAAAAATTAAAGTTCATTTAACTTTTAAAAAACTCGTGCAAGAATATATACTATGCAGCATGTAATTTAATGTGAAAGCCATATTGACTTTGCTATAATAGAAATGTATTTGATGCGTTAGATACGTTATGATTATCGGGCGTATTTATTTTACTTAACCTATATTTTACTTAACATATATGTTACTGCTTTCATGTACATATTTCATAGGGACGTTATACGAGAAGGAACATTTATGATCATTCAGATTTTAGATACCATTAACGATGATATTAAGCAGATCCGCACAGACGTGTTTATAAAAGAACAGGGCTTCGAAGAGGAATTCGATGAAATTGATGCAATAGCTAAATTCATTCTCCTGTGGAGTGACGGCAGAGCGGTCGGCACCTGTCGATTTTTTCCGGGGACGGAACCGGGAGAAGCGCATGTGGGACGAATGGCGGTGCGTAAAATCCATCGAGGCCAACATCTGGGTGAGAAAATTATGAAAGCGGCGGAACGGGCCATGCGCCGAGACGGCTATAAAACATGCTCATTGTCCGCACAAGTGCAGGCACAACCGTTTTATGAATCCTTGGGATATGTAGCGGAGGGCGATACATACCTCGATGAAGGATGTCCGCATATTCTGATGAGAAAAGAGTTGTAACGGTTTATCATATGCATGATAATTAGAAAGGAATCGGTTTCAAAATGACTTACCTCAGTAGGGGGTGGCTTGGGGATAAATAGAACTATCAAGAAATAATATAAGTATAGAAAAAGAAACGTTTCCAAAAAACGATACTACTCTATGTGAAGAATATAGTTCATTTTTTGAATGTGTATGTATGAATGGTAACTAGAATAGCACCTTTCCAAAAACGACTTGGCGCACGAAGTGGTGGCCTTGGAGGCTTTTAGAAAGGTGCTATTCTTATTTATAAATATAAAATTAGAAAAAATTAACTATATTATTCTAAATCAAATCGTCAAAATCGAATGCCGCCGCCTTTGTATAATTTGTCACTTTCGCTTCAAAGAAGTCCGTTTTCGTACTGTTCAAATTGGAGAAGCTTTCAATCCATTCCATAGGGTTTTCCTTGATTTCAGGATATAGATGAGGCAAACCGATCGCTTCTAAGCGGATGTTCGCAAGGTATTTGATGTAGCGCTCGATGAGGACGTTGTTGAGACCGAGGATTTTGTCGTCCGTAATGTATTGCCCCCATTCGATTTCATTTTCCGCACCTTGTCGAATCATGTCCGTAATTTTTGCTTCCAGTTCAGGCGTGAACAGATCAGGGCGTTCACGGCGCAACTCGCGGATGATGTTTTGGAACAATACAAGATGCGTCACTTCATCGCGGTTGATATATTTAAAAATTGTGGATGTAGCGGTCATCTTGCCTTGACGTGCCAAGGTGTAGAAGAAGCTGAATCCGGAGTAGAAGTAGATACCTTCCAAGATATAGTTCGCAATGATCGTGTGAATAAGGTTTGCTTCGCTCGGATCGTCGCTGAAGCGTTGGTATGCGTCGGCGATGAAGCGGTTACGGGCGAGCAGAGTCTTGTCCGTACGCCATTCGTCATAGATTTTGTCGCGTGTAATAGGATTTGTCACGGTATCTAAAATATAGGAATAGCTTTGTGCGTGAATTTCCTCCTGGAACGCCTGTATGTTCAAGAGGGATGCCACTTCGGCGGCCGTGATGTAGCGACTTAAGTTAGGCAGGTTTTCCGACTGAATGGAGTCGAGGAAATTCAGGAAGGAAATGATTTTATCGAAGGCGCGACGTTCGTTGTCCGTTAAGTATGGGAACTGTTTTACGTCCTCATTCAGGGAAATTTCCTCAGGAATCCAGAAATTATTGAGCATGGTGCGATACATTTGGTTCGCCCAGTCGTATTTGATGCGGTTCCATTCGCGCAGATTGGTCGTGTTGCCGCCAATCATGGCCTGTGTGCCGCGGTCGCCGTTTTCGTTAAATATGAGTTTTTTATCCATGATAATCTCCTGTATACAGCGATGCGACCTATAGAAATATAGGTCGTCATCAGATTTATAGTATGGGTGAAAGCATCGATAGAACGTCGGCTTTCACAGAAACCGGTGCTGATCAATTAAGAAGAACAGCTCGTACATTCGTCCATTTCAAGGGACTGGTTGCGGATGTAGTAAATCGTCTTAATCCCCTGTTTATAGGCCTCAATATAAAGGTCGAGGATTTCTTTCGCCTTCATTTGCGGCGTGATATATAGGTTAAAGGACTGCGCCTGGTCGATGTGACGTTGACGAACGCCGCAAGCCCTGATGGACCATTGCTGGTCGATTGTATGAGCCTCTTTGTAGAGCCAGAATGTTTCGTTGTTTAAATCTGGCGCCGTTTTCGGTGTGAAAGAACCCTTTTTTTCTTCGATGAAGAATTTTTTAAAAATCGGGTCGATGCCGGCCGTGGTATTGGCGATGTTAGAGGTGGATCCCGTAGGGGCCACCGCCATCAGATAACCGTTGCGGATGCCGTATTTAGCTACATCGTTGGCCAACTGGTTCCATCGGTCGGATGTATAGCCGCGGCGTGTAAAATATTCACCCGTTTCCCATTCGGACCCTTTGAAAGCGGGGTAGGCACCTTTTTCCTTAGCCAGCTCCATAGACGCTTTAATCGCATAGAAAGCGATGTCTTCGAAGAGTTTATCCGCTATTTCGATGTGCTCGTCGGATTCCCATTGAATCTTGTGGTTGACGAGGTAGTGGTGATAACCGGATGTACCGAGGCCGATGGCGCGGTATTTATCGGATGTTATGCGGGATTCCGGTACAGGTGCCTGATTGATGGAAATAACATTATCGAGCATTCGGATCTGAAGGGCGATGTTCGCCTCCAATTCGTCGTCCGTAATGCGCCCCAAGCTGATGGAGTTCAGATTACATGTCACCATGTCGCCCGTATTTGTTTTCGTCGTGATGCTGCCGTCTTCGTTGATGATTTCTTCATCGAGGTTTGTAAAGCCCACGTTTTGAGCGATCTCATGACACAAGTTGGATGCGTAAATCATGCCCGCATGCTTATTAGGGTTTGCCGCATTTACCGTATCGCGGAAGAAGATGAACGGAGTACCCGTTTCAACGGCGGAACGCATGATTTTTTTCATCATGTCCAGCGCCGGCACTTCGATGCCGTGTAAGTTAGGATCCTGTTCGCACTCGATATAGCGTTTCGTAAATTCCTTTTCGTCATCCGTATCGAAGTAGTCCTCAAGGGAGTAACCCTTTACGGTTAATACTTCATGAGGGTCGAAGAGGGTGAAGTTTTCGCGTGCTATCATGCGTTCCATGAAGATGTTCGGAATGGATACGGCAGGGAAAATATCGTGGGCCTTACGACGATCGTCGCCATTGTTCGTGCGAAGTTCCACGAATTCATAGAAGTCCTTATGCCAGATGTCGAGTGTTACCGTTGCGCCGCCTTTACGTTTGCCTAACTGGTCTACGGCAACGGCTGTATCATTGTACAGGCGAATCCAAGGAATAACGCCGCCGGAGGAGTTTTTGAAGCCTCGAATGTCGGAGTTCAATGCGCGAACTTTGCCGAGGTAGATACCGAGGGCGCCGCCGTGCTTGGATACGCGGGAGAATTTGCTGTTTACATCATAAATGGACCACAAATTATCATCCACGCCGGAAATGAAGCAGGATGATAACTGATGGAACGGCGTGCCCGCATTTGCCAATGTAGGGGTGGCCGTCGTCATTTTTAACTGGCTCATCAAGTCGTAGAATTTCTTAGCAAATTCTACCTTCCTGTCTCCCTCTACGAGTGCAAGATGCATGGCGATAGCCATGAAACGCTCCTGCGGCAATTCGTAGATTTCCTTGTTGAAGCCTTTTACTAAATAACGGTCTGCCAACAATTTAAGCCCTTCATAGTTGAAGAGATAATCCCGTTTCGGTTTGATGTAATCGCCCAGTTCCTGCAGTTCGTCAGGCGTATATTCCGTAACGAAGAAGTCGGCGTATTTTTTCTCATCCACCAGCATTTGCACGAGGTTCGGGAAGTTGCCGTAACCGAATGCCTTGTAACGGCGTGTGATAGCAGCCTCCTTGTAGAGATCGAACAAGAAGAGGCGAGCCGCCACGAATTGCCAATCCTGATTCATTTTGTTGACTTGGTTGCCGAAACCGTCATCTTTCTTTGAGATAACCTTTTCGATAGCCGTCTGAACGAGTGTTTTTTGAATTTCCTTGGTGGTCATGCCGTCAACGAACTGTAATTTCGCATCCATTTCCAGTTCAAGCGGATCACAAGAGTCCAGCCCCAAACATGCGAAGGCAATCATGCGTTTCGTTTTTTCAACGGATAACGGCTCGACGTGGCCATCCCGTTTCTTGATCATAATCTCCATTATGGTTCCCCTTACGTATTAAAACTGTTATTTAAAGTATACATAAGATTAGACTGAAAGATATAAACTATCTTTAATGAAAGTCTAATCAGAAAAATAAGAAAACTACTATATATGGTAGTTTTCTTATTTGGTTTATACAGTATGTTACGATTATAGCGAAAAAACTCTATATATTCAATATTGACATTTAAAAAAAATAAATATAGTTACATCGTTTGGGAGAATATGGTGAGAGATACTTACAACTTCTATATGAATAGATAAAATATAATGATTGTAATTTATTTATCTTATTTTAGTATAGTAAAAGGACTGTTTGTTAGTAGGAGTTTAAGTGTTTGCTTAATACATTTTTCATCTTTAATTGGGGAAGTGCAGATATGATATTTAGGAAAGATCTTTAGAAAACTTATTGTTTTTAATTGGTAGGTGTGAAGTGAGTCCAAATCGGATATTTAATAGAGCTATTATTCGAGAAGTTGATATTTTGAGATATAATAATGCTATATAAAGGGGCTTTAAAGCAAAGAAATGTGGATGGGGGGATTTTCAGAAAAACTAAAAATAAATAGTGGTATTTTCTGACTTAGGAAGAGTTTGATTTTTATGGATTAGTAGAAGTTAAAAGTAAAGTTGATAATTTGTGATATCATGAAGTTAGTAAATTACTTTATAAGGGAGAATGAATTTATGACTGGAGCGGAGATAATTTCTTTTTTAAGTAATAACTTTCCAACTGTAATAAATGCTGTTGGTTCAGTAGTAGGTGGATTATTTACGGCTATTTTTTTAAGGCGTAACACATCGGCTGCCGAATTTGAAAAGATTAAAAATGGACAGTTTAAGGAAGTTGCTGATAGTTTACTAAAAGCAGGTAAAATGACCTATGTGGAGTATTGCCAAGCGAGTAATTTTCTAGAGATTGCTAGAAAGGCTGATAAATATTATTCTGAAATATCTCATGATAATAACAATGCAAATTATGATTTTGATTGGTTTGTAAGGTTTTATGAAGCTGTAGGGAATATTAGTGATGAAGCAATGCAAGAATTGTGGGCTAAACTTTTAGCGGGTGAGGTTGCTGAACCATCATCATTTTCACTTAAAACAATTGATGTACTAAGAAATCTTAGTAAAAAGGATGCCGAGCTGTTTAGCTTGGTATGTTCTCATTCTGTTATGACTAGAGGAGAAAGTTATTTTTTACCACATTATGATACGTATCTTAAAAAGCATAATATTTATTATGCAGATATCATGAAACTTAATGAACAAGGTCTCATATTTAATGATGGTACAATCGGTGTAAGTATAAGTATTACCCATGATTTCAACGCTTTATTCTGGAATAACGAGTTAATTATGACTACTGTATTATCAGATGGTAAAGATATTGAAGTCGATATCAAGGCGTATCCTTTTACTCAAGCAGGACACGAAATCGCTACGTTAGTTTCTAAAAGTATATCAGAGGAAGGCTTTATTGAACTTGCAAGGCAAATAGTTGATGAAAATAAGGAGTATACTTTAGAGGTGCATAAAATTGTTAATTTGGATGAAAAATCTATAAGATATGAGAGTAAAAATTTATTAGAGCCCATTTCCAGTAATGAAGAAAATATTACATAAGAATAGATAGTTTAAAAGACCACACTGAAGGAAATCTACCTTGTGTGGTCTTTAGTTTTGAATTTGTTCTAAAAAGTAGTAAAAAACCTGATTAAGAAAATTTCGTAGTACTACTTTGGGTAATAGGAATAATCTTATTTATATAATACACTAAATGTAATGCTACGCGTTCCGTACTCGTTAAAGAAGTAGGAATAGATATAAAGTCTATAGTCAGTACCTTCGATGACGACCGGTTTTGTAGAATTTTTGTCGACAGTAAGGAGCGTATCATAGATATGGTGAGTTTCCATGATGCCGTTCGGTAAAAATACCTCTAAATCCTTCCCGTCATTGACCAGATTGAATTTGATTGTACTGAAGTCGACAGTAGCTGTTTCCGCTGTACGTGTGGTGGGCTCATATAATTTTAATTCTATATGGGAAATGAAATTATTGTAGTCCCCGATGGAAACAACCTCGGGCTGCTCAATCGCTTTGAAGTTGATTGTTTGCAGCTTGATCGTATTTTCAGATTCCTCCTGTTTCGTTTTCATTTCATCGTCTTTTTGTATTTTGTAGGCACTGTAATCCGGTGAGAAGGTTCTGGCAATATCCAGATGCGGCTGCCAGCTTTCACCATCGTAATCGTAGGTGGTAAATTCCATATAGGATGTGTAACCGATAGCAGGCATTAAGAGGACAGCCCCTAACGCGAGTGCCATGATAGACGTATGTACTGACGGCGTTAATCGTTTTACAAGGGAATAGAGGTTGTAGGCGAGGAAAATCAAGTTGAAGGCGGCAACGTAAATCGTGTTGAGCCAAAGCACAGGTTCATTAATAACGCGTTTGCCGATGAGGCATAAGCACAACAGTGTCAACGTAATGAAAAAGAAACAGAGTAGCTGCTGTGTTTTGCTTCTTTCAGTAGATCTGAAACTGGTCAAGTAGAACAGATAGAACAGCGACACATACGGATAATACGTGTAGAGGAATCGCGTGTCATCGCGAAGACCCAACAGAATTAAAACTAGATAGATGTTCGCAAGGATGCCCGTTATGATTGACGCCTTAGGGATAATAACGCCGAACACAACGGTAAAGAATGAACCCGGTTCGGGAGGACCTTTAGGGGATTCCCTGTACGAGCAGATCATGGTCGTACAGATAAACAGGTTGATTGATACCAATATCTTGAACGTGGTCTCCTTAAAGGGAAAGACATCGCCTAAAATGATATATAAGAACCACAAACTCATGGCAATGATGATGTTGTACAGCAGGGAGGAAACGATGGTGATACCGATACGCTTGAGCCGATTGATGATTTCCCCTATATAGTGGCCGTCGGCGGACGTGAAATAGAGGGTAATCATGGAATACAGCCAGAGGGCTGTCATGTTTTCAATGGCCATTTTAATGCCAGGTATATCCTGGTATGTTTTATAAATTGTATGTAATCCTGCGGCGATGATAATACTGACTATGGTGAATAATAGGGAATACCTTCGTTCGCGCGTTATATATGATTGTAATATGATGATGACCGAATACATTATGTAGAATATGGTATCTATCTGGGCAAACCAGTCCGTATTGATATAGAACGGCGTGCAAGAAAACAGGATGATCAGAATTAATAACAGGGGCGAATCTTTTGCCAGGCCTTTTAATGATGACCATAAATGGGTCAGTGCAAATTTCATAGGTTGTTCTCCTTCTAAACATATAGTCTCCCGCTTATACATAGTATACTTGTTTTGTGGTGAAAGTCCTATGAGATTTTACATGTATAATGAATTACATTACAATAGCGGTAAGAGGTGGATGTTAACAGAAAAGAGGTAGCGCAATGGAATTCTCATATTTTTTGCCCGTCCATATTGAATTCGGCTGGAACAAGGTGGACAGTGTTTCCGAGTATGTGAAAGCATACGGCCACAAGGCACTCATCGTGACGGGGCGGACCAGTGCCAAAAGATCCGGTTTATATGACCGCGTAGTGGCAAAACTTGATGCGGCACATATTGATCATGTGTTATTTGATAAAGTGGATGCGAATCCATTGACGACAACGGCTTTGGACGGCGCCGCTTTAGCCGAGTCGGAAGGTTGTGACATGGTCCTCGCTATCGGCGGGGGCTCTATTATGGACTGTGCGAAAGGCATCGCCTTCATGGCGGTGAACAACGGCGATATCAACGATTATATTTTCAATCGTAAAGCAAGTGATAAAGCTCTTCCTCTCGTGGTAATTCCTACGACATGCGGCACCGGCTCTGAAGGGAACGGCTTTGGCGTATTGACGAATCCGGATACGGGTGATAAAAAATCCTTGCGTTGCAATGCCATCGTGCCGAAGGTATCCATAGTGGATCCTGGCGTTATGGGAACGATGCCGCCGCAAGTATTGGCATCTGTCGGATTTGATGCGTTGTGTCATAACATCGAGGCATACACGTCAAAAACGGCGCAGCCTTTTACGGATGCGTTGGCACACCATGCGGTAACATTGTTGGCACAATACCTGGTGCCTCTTTATCGTCATGTGAAAGCCGTTGCTAACGGACAGGCCGGTACACTATCTGATGAACAATGTAAACATGCGTGGGAATCGGTGACCCTTGCCAGCACGATCGGCGGTATGGTCATCAATACGGCCGGTGTAACACTTGGACACGGCATGGAGCATCCGGCCAGTGGCCTTAAAGACATTACGCATGGCGTCGGTCTGGCCGTGATTGAACCTGTTGTGGTGGACTATACATGGAACGGGAATCCGGAGAAATTTGGCGCTTTAGCACGTATTTTTAATCATGGGGACGGATCTGAACTCGGTGAGGCATTACGAAGCGTGGTGGATGAGCTGGACTTAACCACGAACCTTACGAAACTAGGATTTACCAAACAGGATATCCCCTGGCTCGTCGATAATGTATACGTCGTAGCGGCGGGGAATCTGGCAAATACTATGGCTGATGTGAGCCGTGAGGATATTGAAATGTTGTATGAGAAAATGATGTGATTTTGTTATTATTGACATTATTAAAGCATATCTTTATAATAGGTTTTACAGAAAGACCGAAAAATTATGTATTCCGGTTTATAGGATTGGAGTTTTATAGTCTCCCTTAGTAGTTTATTGTGAGGTGTTTTATGGCAGAGCAGAATAATAAAAAAGTTGATGCCTTAGCGCAGGAGATTACCTTAAAGAGCCGAGGCCAAGGTAAGTTGCGCCAGTTTATCTTGTGGATGGGGGCGCTCATCATTGGCGCGATTCTGGGCTGGCAGCATATTCCTGTGCTCAATGATCTTTTCAATTTCATTGCCGCTGTGTTTACGCGGTTGTTCCAGTTTATTGCGATACCGACCGTATCATTAGCGGTTATTACCACATTGTCCATGTTGGGGGCTAAAAAGGATACGGGCCGTATCTTCGGTCATGCTGTGGTTTATACGTTGTTGACTACAATTTGTGCCGCCGCCGTCGGTCTCGGCTTGTACCTCTGGATTGCGCCGGGTAATTTACCATTGGATGTAATCGGCGCAGGGGCGGCTCAGGTGCCTGAAAAATTGGGCGCCGTAACGTATTACGATCACTTTTTATCCGTAATCCCTAACAATATCTTGCAACCGTACCTGCAGGCAAATGTATTGTCCGTGATGTTCATTTCCGCTTCTGTCGGTTTGGCCTTTGCGTTTATGCCTCGTACGGAAGGTCGCGAGGCGGTATTGAAAGTCTTGTTCGGTTTACAGGAATTATTGTTTACCTTGATTAAAGCGTTGCTTTATGTGTTGCCAATCGGTATTCTTGCCTTTGCGGGGCAATTGTCCGCACAAATCGAAGCCGGTGTCATCGTAGGTGCATTAGGCAAATACACCGCTGTTGTTATCGGCGGGAACTTAATTCAATTCTTTATCGTAATTCCGTTGTTCCTGCTGTTCCGCGGGTTAAATCCGGTTGACGTATTTCGCAAGATGTCTCCGGCCGTAGCGGTCGCATTATTTACAAAATCATCGGCCGCAACATTGCCTGTCACATTGGCATCCGCCGAGGATAACCTGAAAGCACATCCTGCAGTGGCGCGCTTCGTATTGCCGATCTGTACAACCATCAATATGAACGGCTGTGCAGCTTTCATCCTCGTTACATCCCTGTTTGTAATGCAAAATGCGGGTATTGAGTTGACCATCGGCACGATGGTGGCATGGCTATTTATTGCTGTTCTCGCCGCTATCGGTAATGCGGGGGTTCCGATGGGATGCTATTTCCTGACCTTATCCTTGATGAGTTCAATCGGTGCTCCAATCGGTCTGCTCGGTATTATCTTGCCGGTTTATACCATTATCGATATGATTGAAACCGCTGAAAACGTTTGGTCCGATGCATCCGTATGTGCCATGGTTGATCATGATCTTCAAGGTAAACTGGACGACTCCAGTGGGGATGATATGCCTCAGTTCCAAGGTGCTTAATTTTGGAGATCAAATAACTTAATAAAAATATTTAATTATATAACTCAAATAAAAGATTATCCTGTGAGGGAATAACCTTTTTTATCTACTAGATTGGTTGTAATTGTGTAATGATAATTTCGATTAAAAATATAGATGTAAAAAGAATAAAATTCAAAGCTACATTATACTTTTAAGAACTAAACAATAGTCACATTACTATATATATTTTTTGTGTTATACTTTCATATAGAATAATATCGAATTAATAGAAGGCTAGTCGGAACATTACGTACGGACTAGAGACGAGAATGAAAGATAACTCAGTAAGACCGATAGAGAAACAATTAAATAAATTTCTTC
>ERZ773038.263-NODE-263-length-36507-cov-6.136892_pt1 | contig 36507 bp, 35 predicted proteins | sample MGYA00511665_ERZ773038 | MGnify/ENA primary metagenome ERZ773038 (study PRJEB29015, sample SAMEA2737966) | human oral metagenome | biome: human oral; feature: human-associated habitat; material: dental | place: China | collected 2028 ... | reverse complement strand
CGACGGCGGGGGCCGCTGCCGCCATTGCCGAGGTGGTGCTGTACAACGTGTTCGAAACGCTGGTGCATGTGGGGCCGCACGGAAAGATCTCGCCACTGCTGGCCGAACGCTGGCATGCTTCTGACGACCAGAAGGTCTGGACCTTCATCCTGCGGCCGGACGTGCGCTTCCAGAATGGCAAGCCCTGTGACGCACAGGCCGTCAAGGCCAGTTTCGAGCGGGCCGGCGCGAAGGACAGCGTCAACAAGGACCGTGCCTTCTTTGCCGCCATGACCACCATCGAGGCGCGGGATGCCCGGACGGTGGTCATCCGGCTGGCCAGCCCCGATGCCGACTTCCTGTTCCAGCTGGGGCAGGCCACGGCCGTGATCGTCGAGCCGGGTACCGTGGCCACCAACGCCGCGCAGCCGGTCGGCACGGGGCCGTACCGGCTGGGCAGCTGGCGGCGGTCACTCCCTCAACGTGGTCGCGGACCTGTCGGTCGCCTCCATCGAGCACGCGGCCTTCATGCAGACGGACGCGAACGTCGGATCCTTCGACGCAGGCTACGGTTCGGCGCTCCTGGCCCGCCAGGCCGGGGATAAGCGGGCACGCGAGATCTTCTTCCTCGCCGAGCGCTACGATGCCGAAACTGCCGAGCACTGGGGCGTCATCAACCGGGCCGTCCCCCACGCCGAGCTCGAGGAGACCGCCCTGGAGTGGGCCGCGACCATCGCAACAAAGTCCCCGCAGGCCATCCGCATGCTCAAGTTCGCCTTCAACCTGGCCGACGACGGCCTGGCCGGCCAGCAGGTCTTCGCGGGCGAGGCCACGCGCATGGCCTACATGACGGCCGAGGCCCAGGAGGGGCGCGACGCCTTCCTCGAACACCGCGCCCCCCGCTGGGAGGATTACCCCTACTACTACTGAGACCATTTTACTCACCGACACTCAGCGACCCACGGGCCCGGGATCTCCTCGATCCCGGGCCCGTATCGCTCACGCGAGATAGACGCGCGCCTCCCATTCTCCGAGGGTTTCCGGGACTCCCCGGTCCCCCTCGGGCAGGTCGCGGTTGGCCAGGATGAGGTCCCCACTCACCCCGCGCGCCGCATCACCGAGGGAGGCGGGCTGGGAGGAGAGGTTGACGAGGACGGTTGCCACGGCCTCGCCGAGCGTGCGGCGGTAGGCGAAGATCCCGGGCGAGGGGGTCTCGATGCGCTCAAATGAGCCGGCCGCGATAACGGGGAGTCCGTGCCGGATGTCCGCGAGCGCGCGGTAGTAGGCGTACACGGAGGACGGATCATCGACCTGGGAGGCGGCGTTGATGTCGCGATAGTTCGGGGTGATGCCGATCCACGGGGCGCCCTGCGTGAAGCCGGCGTTCTCGCTCGCGTCCCACTGGACGGGAGTGCGCGCGTTGTCGCGACCGGTGAAGGCCAGCCCCTTCAGGACTGACTCGGGGCTCTCGCCCGACTCCACGGCCTCGCGGTAGTAGCGCAGCGCCTCGACGTCGCGGTAGTCGTCGAGGCCGTGGAACACCCCGTTGGTCATGCCCAGTTCCTCGCCCTGGTAGACGTAGGGGGTGCCGCGCAGCATGTGCAGGGCGGTGGCCAGGGCGGTGGCCGACTCGTAGCGCCACGCCTCGTCACCGAAGCGGCTGACGGCGCGCGGTTGGTCGTGATTGTCCAGGTAGAGGCTGTTCCAGCCAACCTCGCCCTGGGCCTCCTGCCACTGGGTGAGGCAGTCGGCGAGCTCACCGGGGCGCAGCGGGCGCGGGTGGAACTTCCCCGCTTCGAGGCCGAGGTCGACGTGGTCGAACTGGAACACCATGTCGAGCTCTGCGCGGGCCGGGTCCGTGAACAGCAGGACGTTGTCGCGGCGCACGCCCGGGCACTCGCCGACCGTCATGGTGCCGGCGCGACCGTCGAAGACCTCGCGTCGCATCTCGGCGAGGTATTCGTGCAGGTGCGGGCCTTCGGAGAAGTGCGGGAAACCCTCACCCCACGCGCGCCCGGGGTAGACGATGCCGTCGGGCATGCCCGGGTCCTTCGAGATCAGGTTGATGACATCCATGCGGAAGCCGTCGACACCGCGGTCGAGCCACCAGTTCATCATCTCGTAGACGGCGGAGCGCACGTCGGGGTTGTCCCAGTTCAGGTCGGGCTGCTTCCTGTGGAACAGGTGCAGGTAATACTGGCCCGTGGCCTCGTCCCAGGCCCAGGCCGAGCCGGAGAAGAAGGACCCCCAGTTGTTGGGCTCAGCCCCGGCCTCGCCGCCCGCGCACCCGGGACGAGGATCGCGCCAGATGTACCAGTCACGCTTCGGGCTCTCCCGCGAGGACCGCGACTCGACGAACCACGGGTTCTCGTCGGAGGAGTGATTGACGACCAGGTCCATGACGAGGCGCATGCCCCGCTCGTGGACGCCCTCCAGCAGGCGGTCGAAATCCGACAGGGTGCCGAACATCAGGTCGATGTCGTAGTAGTCGGCGATGTCGTAGCCGTTGTCCGCCTGCGGGGAGGCGTAGATCGGAGAGAGCCACAGGACATCCACGCCCAGGGACTTCAGGTAGTCGAGCTTGGAGCGGATGCCCTCGAGGTCGCCAATGCCGTCACCGTTGGAGTCTTTGAAGGAGCGCGGGTAGATCTGGTAGACGACGGCGCCCTTCCACCACTCGTCGGGGCCCAGGCCGTTGCCTGCGGGGTTCAGCGCATCATTACAGAAGAACATGGAGCACCTGCCATACGTTGAGGTCGGGGAGGGAAACAACGGCCTGGCCGTCGACGATTTGCACGTCTAGAGGGATGAGCGTTGAGCCCGCATCGGGATCCGCCGCCGCCACGCGCGGTACGCGCCCGAACAGGGGCTTCAGACGCAGCGTACCGCCTCGTAGCGCGATCGCCGGGCGGTGGGACCCGTCCCACACCGTGTCGGACTGTCCCACCAGGTTGATGAGGTGGACGACGAGCGCGTCCCCCGCGCGGGTGACGCGTCGCCACACGCATCCGGGGGCGGCCTCCCAGCACACGGGGGCCTCGTCGAAGGACACGTCGATATCCGCGTTGTACGCGCCCACGTACGAGGCCGTCACGTCGACGATCCCGGGATCGACGAGGATCTCGTCGTTTGCGACGAGGAAGTCGTACCAGCTCGCCAGCATGTCGAGGGTCTCGTCCTCGGCGGGCATGTTGCGCACGTAGTACGGGTCGACGAGGATGTGGCCGTCCTCTCCGGCGAGGAGCTGGGTGGCTCCGTGCGAGAAGAGCGTCGCCATCGTGAGCCGCGTGGACGCGTCACCCACGTCCCGGGCGGCCTTGTCGTAGATGGACTGGTAGGCCGCCAGGACGACCGGCTTCCCACCCCCGACGAGGCGGGCCCTCGTCGCCACGCGAGCCAGGGCCTCGTACGTGGTGACGGGTTCCCAGGGCTCGATGTAGACCGCGTCCTGCGGGGCGCTGGGCGAGGACCAGGTCGGGAAGTCGTTGACGTTGTTGAACACGAGGGTCGAGCCGGGCACCGCCTCGCGCACGCCTCGGATGAGGGTGTCGAAGGATGAGGCGACGTCGACGACCTCCCCATTGGGGCGGACGGCCGCCTTCGGGCAGCCGTACTGGTCCAGGTGGAAGCCGTCGAAGCCGACCTCGCGCGCGGCCGCCGCAACGTCTGCCGCGAAGTGGGCGAGCCAGCGCGGGTGCGCAGGATCGACGATGCGCAGGAAGTCGGCGAGCGAGTACGGCTCCCCCGCTGGATCCAGCAGGGCCGCATCCTCCCACTGTTCCCACTCGTCATTGCCGACGCCGTACACGGCCGCGTAGCCGATGGATCGCGTGCCCACCGCCCGCAGTGCCTCGATGAGGGCGCGCACGGTCGCCAGGGAAATCGGCTGATCGAGGGCATCGAGGTACTCCTCTCCCCCGCCCAGCAGATCCGCGTGCCGATACGCCCAGTCGTAGAACTGAATGCCGGTCAGGTGCAGGCGACGCGCGAAACGGGCCACGGCCTCGACGTCCTTTCCCGGACGGAAGGACGCGACGAAACCGTATCGCAGTCGGTCCGACGCCGACGCGCACACCTGGAGAGCGCTCGACGCACCGGTCGCGGGCTGGGCGACGCCGTACCCGCCGACGCTCAGTTCTCCCAGATCGACGAGGCCGGGGCGCTCGCACCGGACCTCGCGCACAGTCTCGCCCAGGTGTGTGATGACGAGGTCGCCCGGGTGGGAGGCCTCGACGAGGACGGCCTGACCGGGCAGGTAGACGGATTGGGTGGGAAGGAGCAAGGGAGTCATCCTTTCACGGCTCCTGCGGTCAGGCCCGCGACGAAGTGGCGCTGGAAGATCAGGTACACGACGATGACGGGGAGAATCGCGATCAGGGACGCGGCAAAAACGAGCCCCCACTGGGTGGAGTTTTGCCCGTGGAACAGCTGAATGGCGATGGGGAGAGTGCGCTTCGTTTCCGTCGAAATGACCGTGAGTGCCCACGCGAACTCGTCCCAGGTGGCCAGGAAAGTGAAGATAACGGTCGTCGCGAGCGCCGGCCTGGCCAGCGGCATCGCGAGGCGCCAGTAGCGGGTCCACACGTTCGCGCCGTCGACCTCCATGGCCTCGTCAAGCTCGCGGGGGATCCCCTCGAAGAAACTGCGCAGCAGGAACGTGTTAAGCGCCAAGTTTCCCGACACGTAGAACAGCACGAGGGCCCACAGGTTATCGATGAGGTGCAGCTGCTTCGTGAGCACGAACTGCGGAATGATGAGCATCATCGACGGGATCATCAGGCCGAGGAGGAGGGCCCGGAAGAACCACTCCTTGCACGGGAAATCGAAGCGCGCGAACGCGTAGGCCATCATCGAGGAGAGCCAGACAGCCAGCACCGTCGACGTCACGGACACGAACGCTGAGTTCAGGGCGTAGCGGGAAAAATCCTGCGTCGTCCACGCCTGCACGAAGTTGTCGACCGTGCCCGGATCAGGAATGAACTTCGGTGGCGTCTCCAGGACATAGGCCTGCGGCTTGAAGGCTGTCGACACCATGTAGGCGAACGGCAGGATCATGACGATCGCGCCGACCGTCAGGACGACGAAGCGCAGCGACGTTCCGGCGGCGTGCATCGTTTTGCGTGACGTGCTCATGCTCCCGCCCTTTCGTCGTCACGGTTCAACACCTTGAGCTGAACAATCGAAATGATGAACACGAGGATCGTCAGGACGACCGCGATCGCCGAGCCGTACCCGAAGTTCAAGTCGGAGAACGCCAGGCGATACATGTAGGTGAGCAGGACCTCGGTCTGGCCATTGGGCCCGCCCTTCGTCATGAGCAGCACCGACGTGAAGACGTTCAGCCCGCCGATCACCAGCATCACGATGACGAAGACGGTGGCCGGCCAGATTGCCGGCACGGTCACGGCCTTAAAGCGCTGCCACCAGTTCGCCCCATCGACGAGGGCGGCCTCCTCCAGCTCCTTGGGTACCCCCTGGAGGGCGGCGAGGAAGATCATCATCGACCAGCCGATGCCCTTCCACACCCCCAGCGCGCAGATCGCGATCATCGCCGTCCAACGGTTCGACAGCCACGACGTGTCCCCCGCGCCCAGGTGGGCGCTCCCCAGCATGTAGTTAATGAGCCCCTGGTCGGCAAACAGGTACTTGAAAAGCAGCGACACAACCACCCAGGACGTGACCACGGGCAGGTAGTAGAGCACCCGGAACAGGGGCTGCAGCGGCGCCTTCGAGCGCAGCAGCATCGCAACGGCGAGGCCGAGGATGATCTGCGGGGGCACCGTCAGCGCCATGTAGATCCCAGAGTTACCCAGACCCGTCCAAAACGATGGGTCATGGAAGGCCTTCACATAGTTGTCCAGGCCTACAAAGTCCGAGTTCAAGCCCTTCACGATGTTCCAGTCGTAAAAGCTCATCTGCCCCGAACGCACCATGGGGTACAGGACGCACAGGGCGAACAGGATCATTCCCGGCGCCAAGAAAAGGTAGGGGGCCACCGGGTTCCTCCGGGAGGAACGCCGACGCGCGCGAGGCGCCACGGCCTCGTCCGCGGTGGGGGTGCTCATGAGGAGTCCTTTCCCGGGCCCAGCCCCGTGCGTGTGGGAGCCGGGCCCGGTTGCAGGAGCGACGCCAGGTTACTTGGCGGCGCTCAGGAGCGGGTCAATCTGCTGCGCGGCCTTCGTCAGGGCTTCCTTGACGGTCACCTTGCCTTCGAAGGCGGGGGTCAGCTCAGTCTTGAGGATCTCGTCGACCTTCCCGGAATCGGGGATGGACAGGCGAGACTTCGCGGTCTTGAGCTGCTCGGAGAAGATCTTGGTGCCCGGCGTCGCCTCGGCCTCCTCGGCCGCATACTCGGCGACGACCGTCATCTGGCCGGCCTTGCTCATCGGCAGCTGGAACTCGCGCGACTGGGTGAACTCGAGGAACTTGTACGAGGCCTCGAGGTCCTTCGTCTGCTCCGTAATGACGATGGACTCGCCGCCGACGACCGAGATCGATCCGCCCTCACCGGCGGGGACCTTCGAGTAGGTGGGCTTGAAGTCCGGGTAGGAGCCCGCCCAGATCTGGTCCATCCATGGGCCATCGAGGATCGTCGCGTACTCGCCATTCGGCATGCCGTCCTGCGTCTTGGTCGCACCCTCGTTGCCGATAATCGCGTTGGGGATCTGCCCCTCCTTGTACAGGTCGACGAGGAACTGGACGCCGGCCACGGACTTATCGGAGTCCAGGTAGCCCGAGGCCTTGGTCTGGTCCGGGTCGGCAATGTCGCCGCCCGCGCTCCAGATCCACGGCATGATGTTCCACTGCGAGATGTCGCCGTCTGCGAACGCGTAGACCGAGCCGCCCGCATCCTTGGCCTTGGCGGCGAGGTCCTTCAGCTCGTCGAAGGTCTCAGGAGCCTTGTCGACGCCGAGCTTCGACAGGGCATCGGGGTTGGAGATGAGCACGCGCGTGTTCGTATCCAGGGGCAGGCCGTAGTGGTGGCCGTTGTACAGAGTCGTGCCCAGCAGGCCCGGATACACCTTGGCCGCGAGCGCGTCATAGTTCGGCATGTTTCCGTCGAGCTGCTTGAGGACGCCCAGCTTGGCGAACTGAGCGTTCCAACCGAGGTCGGTACGGATCAGGTCGGGCAGTTCTCCGGCCGCGGCGCCGGTCGTGAGCTTCTGCTTGAGGCCATCGTACGGCATGTCGACGTACTTGATGGTGATTCCGGGGTTTGCCTTCTCAAAGGCGGGGATGATTTCCTTCTCCAGCGCGTCCTTCTGTGCGCTGTTGGAGCCCGCACCGTACGTGCCCCACAGGGTCAGTTCGACAGTCGAGGAGCCGGATCCGGAGTCGGAGGATGATGACTGGTCGGCAGTGTTACCGCCACAGGCTGCGAGCATCGAGGCCGCAGCGAAAAGGGTGACACCGACGGTGAGGAGACGCTTCTGCTTCATTGCACTGTGATCTTTCTCGTGATCGCGACCACCTTTGGCCGCTTGGAGGTAATTTCACCACGCAAAATTAGTCTTGTCAATACGCTAGGCAAATTTGAGATTTACGTGTAATCTTTTTTTCACCAGAAAGGAATGGTCATGACCTGGCAGCCCAAAGACGAGCTCGCTTCTGCGGTCGCGCTCGAAGTCCTCATCCACGGCCCGCTCGGCCGCGCTGAACTGGCCCGACGCCTCGGCCTGGCCCCCGCGACGCTCACACGCATCTCGACGGAGCTCATCGCCTCGGGCCTCCTCGCCGAGGTTCCCGAAGCGACCCAGCGCACCTCCGGTCGCCCGACCATCCCCCTCGACGTCGTCCCCTCCTCGCACTACTTCCTGGGCATCAAGCTGACGGATAGCGCACTCGACGCCACCGTCATCGACCTGAAGGCGACCCCTCGCGACTCCTACCGAGTCCCCCTCGACTCCCTCACGCCCATCCGCGTCATCCGGGCGATCGCGGACCTGGCCCACCGTGCCCGCTCGGCCTACCGCATCGACGCGATCGGCATCGCTGTCGGCGGCATCGTGAACGCCGACGGCACCGTCGAGTCGGCACCCTTCCTCAAGTGGCACGACGTCCCGCTCGCTTCCCTCGTCTCCGAGGCGACCCGCTTGCCCGCCTTCGTCGCAAACGACCTGTCTGCCTACACGCAGATCCAGCACTGGTTCGGGTCGGGCACCGGCCACTCCAACTTCGCTGTCATCACGGTCGGCGTGGGCGTGGGCTACGGGTGCGTCGCGAACGGGGCGCGCCTGGAGAACGAGGACTCGGGCATCGGCCTCGTCGGGCACTGGCCGTTGGATCCCCTCGGGCCCATCTGCTCCCAGGGGCACCGGGGTTGCGCCGAAGCAATGCTGACGACCCCCGCAATCTGCCGGGACGCGTCGGCCGCCGTCGGCCGACCCCTCGAATGGAATGACGTCATCGCCCTCGCTTCTGAGAAGCACCCCGCGGTGGAGGCAATTCTGGCGGCGTCGGGGCGCGCCCTCGGCAGGCTCATCGGCCTAGTGGCGTCATTGACGGCGCCCGAGCTCGTGATCATCGGCGGCGAGGGGGTCGCTCTCGCATCCCTGAGCGGCGATGCCGTCCGGGAGGGCATCGGCGAAGTGCGCGACCCGCGAGCCACCTCGATTCGCGTCACCCTCTCCGACGGCTCCAACGAGGCCTGGTCTCGTGGTGCCGGCGTCATTGCGTTACAGGGCTACATCGCGGCCCGAGCCGCGTAGCCGGCCCCCTTGCGGCGTTGGTGTTGCTGCAGCGGCAGGTCTGACGCGTCGGCTGGCTGCGTCGGCGGGCCCGCCAGGTCGCCCACGGTCTGCCACCTGCGGCCTTCCGTCTGCTGCCCTGGCCGACCGCTGCCCGCCGTCTGCCGCCTGTCGCCTGCCGCCTGCCACCATGGCCGACCGCCGCCTGTCGCCTGCCACCATGGCCGACCGCCATCTGCCGCACCAGCCGAGCGCCGGACCAGCCCACCCGCAACCACACGCACGCTGCCACCGATTCGGCTCATCGACGCGACTATCGGCATCGGTCCGGCGCCCCTGAGCGACATGCCCCCACAATTCCGCATGCAATTCCCTGAGGGCTCACACTCGCGATGACCCACAAACCGCAGAACTTCAACGATCTGAGTTCAGATTTTGAAATACATTCAGGGGAATTGCATGTGACCTTTCTCCCCGGCTGATGAGCGACCACCGCAAGGACTGCGGGCGCACATAGACACGTTCACGATGAGAGCTTGCAGCGGTTCTTCCGCGAGAAACTCGCCCAGCGCACCAACAAGCAGCGTTTTTCACCCGTTTTGGGCTTGCAGGGCGAACTGTTTCGGGCACCACGGCAGGAGCGGGAGATACGGGGCGAACTTTATCGCGCACAGGATGCGATGACGGACCAACTTTGAAACCGCCAACACCTTTGCACGCCACGCTGCGCGCCCCATTGAAACCGCCAACACCTTTGCAGGTTGGAATTGGCCCGAAAATGGCCTTTCATCGCCCGCAATGGTGATGGCGGTTTCATTCCACTGCAAGGAAGCGCCAGCAAAGGTGCTGTCGGTTTCATCGCGGAGCGCAAACACACCAGCGATGGCGCCAAGTGCGCCGACGAGACACGGTGGACTACGAACGAAAGATCGCCCATGGGCGGCGGCGGGGCCTGGCCGGGCTTCGAGATCGACCACTCCGAGCCGTCAGGCTCGCGTGTGGCGATCTCGCGGGCGGGCCGCCGCCCACGGGCGCACCAAGCAGCCCGGCCCCACAGCAGGATCAGACGGCGCCCGGAACACCAGCGGGGCCACAAACACAAACACAACAAAGCGGGCCGGAACCCCTCGGTTCCGGCCCGCCCTCGATGCTCAGTGCTAATCACCACCGCACAACGCGCGTCAGTAGTGCACGACCACCGTGTCGCCCATGTCGGTCCAGTCGTAGATGAACTTTGCGGCGTCGACAGGCATGTTCACGCAGCCGTGGGAGCCGCCGTAGCCGCTCCAGCCGAAGGAGGAGCGCCAGGGGGCGCCGTGCATCGCGTAGGAGCCGGTGAAGTAGGTGACCCACGGGACACCTTCGGTCTCGTACTTGGTTCCGTCGGCGTTCTCGCCGCGCATGGTCTGCACGTCGTACTTGAGGTACACGTGGAAGGTGCCGGTGACGGTCGGGGTGTCAGGTGCGCCGGGAACCATGTAGTAGGGGCCGCCGGCGACCTTGCCGCCAATGTAGGCGGTCACGGAGTTGTCGGCGAGACTAATGTCGACCCACTTTTCACCTTCGGCTGCCTGGTAGACCAGGTTTTCGGTGCCTTCGGCGACCTGCTTGGTCTCGGAGCCGGGCTCGACATCGTCGTAGTGGAACAGACCCTCGTAAGCCTTGCCGTCGGTCATGGCGGCGATGATGTCTTTGGTGACCTGCTCGGTGTTGTTGGTCTTAAGGCCCTTCTTACCCTCGCGGGCGACAGTCAGAACGTTGCCGGAGGAATCGACGTTGTCGACGCGGTTCTGCGGCTTGACGTCGGTGGTGGCGGCCAGCGCGTTCACCCAGTCGGCGACCTTGACGGTGCTGATCGAGGGAGTATCCAGGCTGCCGTCATCCTTGGTGAGGAATTCAACCCACTGGACCTTGTCGGAGCGCTCGGCGCTGAAGGTGTCGATACCGTCGGAGATCTCGATGTTCGTCTCGAGGAGGGCGTTGGCCTTCTCGGCGGCGGCCTGAGCGTTCTCAGTGGTGATGGAGGGCTCCATCTGGTGCACGCTCACGTCCTGGGTGACGGAGGTGAGGGTAGCACCCGCCTGCTTCACGGCGGCGGCCACGTCCTCAGCGGACACGCCGTTGCCCATCTGCGCGGGGGTGACGGTGAAGGATTGGCCATCTTGGGCGACGATGACCGAGGCGTCCTTCATTTCCGAGGTGAGGGTCGAGTTCGCACTCGCCGCGAGCTTCTTGATCGACTCGTCGCTGACGGTGACGACGGGCTCAATGTCGCGCTCGGAGAACAGGGCGCTCACGAAGGCGGGGAAGGACGTGGAGCCCTTCATCGCGGCGTCGGCGGTTTCGTCGGCGTCGACCGAAATACCCGCTTCGTTGAGCGAGGCCGTGGTGGTCTTGCCTTCGACGGTCAGGGTCACGTTGGTGGCGTCGGCGCGCTGGTTCACGGTGGAGACGACCTGGTCGCGGGTCATGCCCGCCACGGAGGTCCCAGCGACGCTGGTTCCGGGCAGGGCGCGTCCGGAGTAGTTGGCGGCGTAGACGACGCCGGCGCACACGACGAGGAGGACGAGGGCGCTCACAACGCCGATCGCCCACTTGGTTCTCAGGGATAGTACTTTGAGCATCGCCACCTATCGTATAGCCTCGCGTGCAGTTGCGGGCACATAACGTTGAATTTTCAGCTGCGTTGTCTACCACAGGGAAAGAGGCATTAGTTCGCTGTTTCAACCGACAAACGTGATCATTGCCGCGAGGCCCCCTTCCACCTGCGCGAACACGAGCGCTTATCCTGGTTGTGTATGCGTTCGCTGTCGACTTTGGGAGGCTCATCATGACTGCGCCGCGACTTCTTGTTGTGCCCGGGGGCACCGCTATCGGCGCGGTCGCGCTGGCGAATGCGTCGATTCATAAGCTCGTGGAGCTCTACGAGGAGCGCCAGGCGGACCCGAATCATCCGGCGCCGCACACGGTCGTCATCCTGCGCACCCCCGAGGATGTGCCACCGGCGACACTGCGCGGCTCCGCGGTAGCCCCCGAGGAGGCTTTCCCGGAGGACCGTTACCCCGGCCTCGCCGAGGCGATCAACGCGGACCCGCATTTCTTCGACGGTATTGACCTGGTTGTCCCGACGTCGGGGTCGAGCGCGGGCAGCCCGCGCCTCGTTGGCCTGTCGATCGAGGCGCTCATGGCCTCGGCGAAGGCGACCGAGCTGGCCCTAGAGGGCCCGGGCCGTTGGATCTTGGCGATGCCGGCGCATCATATCGCGGGCGCGATGATCCTGCTGCGCGCGGCCGTCGCGGAGACGAACCCGCAGATCGTCGACACCTCCGAGGGCTTTGACCCCCGCGCCCTCCTGCCTGCGATTCAGGGCGCCACGCAGGACGACATGCCCGGCTACCTGTCGCTCGTTCCCACCCAGCTCGCCCAGTGCCTCGACGCTGGCGAGGAGGTCGTGGGACCGATGCGCTCCCTGGCGTCGATCCTCGTGGGTGGGGCGGCGACCAACCAGCAGCTGCTGGCACGCGCCACCGAGGCGGGCCTGAAGGTGCGCCTCACCTACGGCATGACGGAGACGGCGGGCGGCTGCGTGTACGACGGCAAGCCGCTGCCGGGCACGTCAGTGCGCGCGGTGGATTGGGACGGGCGCACGCGCCTGGCGATCCACGGCCCGACGCTCATGACCCGCTACCTGGACGCGGAGAGCCCCTTCTTCGACGAGGGCGGCCACCGTTGGCTGCTCACCGGGGACCTGGGCATTATCCGGGCTTCGGGGACGGTGGAGGTGCGCGGCCGCGCCGACGACGTGATCGTCTCGGGCGGCCTGTCGATCGCGCCAGGTCCGGTGCGCCCCGCGGTGCGTTCCTTCGAGGGCGTGTCGGACGCGTGGATTATGGGCACCCCGGACGCGAAGTGGGGCCACGTGGTGACCGCGCTCGTGGTTGTCGATCAGATGCCGTCGGATTCACTGGAGATGGCGGAGCTCGGCTCGGCGATCCGCGAGCATGCTGCGGCACACATCGGGCGCGCGCAGGCTCCTCGCCGGATTGTGGCCGTCGAGTCCCTCCCCTACCTGGGCTTCGACAAGATCGACCGCGCCGCCGCCGCGCAGGCTGCGGCCGAGGCCTCGGGTACCGAGCGGGAGTGGGTGCGCTAACCCGCTGCTCGGACCCGCGCCCGCTCCAACTACACTGGTGGGCATGGCTTCCGTTTCTGACTGGATTGAAGGCGCTCGCCTGCGCACCCTCCCTGCTGCCGCCGCGCCCGTGATCGTGGGCTCTGCGGCCGCGCACTACCTGGGGGGTTTCAGCGCGGCGCGCGCTGCCCTGGCACTGCTGGTGGCGCTGGCCCTGCAGGTGGGGGTCAATTACGCGAACGACTATTCGGATGGCATTCGGGGCACGGACGACAACCGCAAGGGGCCCGCGCGCCTGACGGGCGGCGGCCTCGCCAAGCCGAAGACGGTGCTGGCGGCCGCGCTCGGTTCGTTCGCGGTGGCCGGCGTGGCGGGCCTCGCCCTGGTTGCCGTATCGGGTACCTGGTGGCTGATCGCTGCGGGCGCCGCGGCGGTTGTGGCCGCGTGGTTCTACACGGGCGGTAAGCACCCGTATGCGTACTTGGGTATCGGCCTGTCCGAGCTGATGGTCTTCGTGTTCTTCGGTCTCCTCGCGTGCGTGGGCACGGCGTGGACACAGGTGCAGTCGGCTCCGTGGTGGCTGTGGATGAGCGCGTCGGCGCTGGGTCTGCTCTCGGTGGCACTGTTGATGGCCAATAACATCCGAGATATTCCGACGGACCGCGAGTCGGGCAAGATGACAGCCGCCGTGCGCCTGGGCGATCACCCGTCGCGTTGGGTGTTTGCGGCGTGCGCGTGGCTTCCTGTCGCGATGATCATCGTGCTGGGCGTCGCGGTGGGACTGCATCCCCTCGCGACGGGCGCGCTGGGCGTGGGGGCGGGAGCGTGGGCTGCCGGAGTGAGCCTCCCGGTCCTCACCGGCGCCTCGGGCCGCGAGCTCATCACGGTGCTGCGCAACACGGGGTTCTTCACCCTGGCGTGGGCGCTGTTGGCTGCACTCGCGTTGCTCCTGTCCTAGGAACGAGGCCGGGGTCACTCCGTTCACAAGCTCTCCCCGAGTAGCGAAAAACGACCATCTGTCATATAGGATGACCTACAACACTACTCACCGTTTAGCAGAGGCCACGATGAGCAACGATTCCTACACGCCGGGCGAGCACGCCCCGATGGGCGAGGTCGCCCTGGGTTCGGTGATGAAGCCGTGAAATGGACAGACATTCAGCAATGGGAGTCGGCGCCGCTGCAGGCGTACGCAGTGGAGTGTGAAAATAAGCAGCGCAAGCTGCAGGCAGAAGGTGACAACCTCGCTGCAGACCTTGAAAGCCTGTCGGGGAGCGGACAGACCGTCCAGGCCGCTCGCAGCTCGCTCCGTCAGCAAATCTCCTCGATCGAGCGGCAGGTGAATCACCTCATCAGCACGGCTGAGATCTGTAGCGCGGGCGCACATGGGATCGACAGGCTTCGCGCGAATATCGACGACGCACTCCAGCTGGCCAACACGTGGGGCATGTCTATTGACGCGAGCGGAAACGTGTCGATGGATGCCACCCAGGTACAAAAGCTCGTCGACGAGGGCAAGAGCAGGAGCGAGCTGAAGTCCCTGGTTAAAACCGCTCAGGAACGTGTCAACACTGCCCTCAAGCAGGCCCAGGAACTCGTCGAGTCTCTCTCGCAGAAGCTCGCGGCCCTCGAGGCAGGTACCTTCGACAACAACGTGCACTACTCCGCAACGATCAAGAGTCGCCCCACGTTGCCCCCAGCCGACGCCTCCCCGCAGGAAGTCGCATCCTGGTGGAGTTCCCTGTCCGACGAGGACAAGCAGTGGATGATCCACGAGCACCCCGACGTCATCGGCAACCTCGAGGGCGTCGACTACACGTCGCGTAACGAAGCGAATCGCATCATGCTGCCTCGTCTTAAGGAACAGGCCGAGGCTGACCTTCAAAAGTTCTACGATGACAATGGGCCGTATATCGAGCCAGCTCTGCGTTCTGAACGAGATCGCCTGAAGAACCGCGTGACAGCCCTCGAGCAGATCGAAGAAACTCTGGAGCGAGAGAATACAGAGAATCCCCGAGTCCCACGCTACCTGATGCAGTTGGATGCCTCCGGACCAAACATTCTCGCGGCCGTCTCCCAGAATAATCGGGATGATGCCGATCACATCGGCGTCATCGTTCCCGGTATGACAACAAGCGTCGCAGACTCCCTGGGCGAATATGACGGGCATGCGACAACCCTGCGTAAATCGGCAGAAACTGCGGCGACAAACGGCAAAAAGGTCGCCATGGTCGAATTCTTCGGCTACGACGCACCTCCCGGCCCTGCCGAGGCTTCCTTCACCATCATGGCTAACAATGGTGCACCGAAGCTCGCCAGCTTCCTGAACGGCATCGACGCGGTGCGAGAGCACGGGGCCGGTGACGCCCACATCACCGTCGCCAGCCACTCCTACGGCTCGACCACGGCGGGTATCGCCGCGACGCTGGTTAACGATGGCGTCATCGACGACTTGGTGCAATTCGGTTCGCCCGGCTCGGGCGTGCAGGATGTGAGCGAGTTCCACGTCCCCGAAGGACACACGTACGTGAGTGCCGCTCCCTACGAGAACGACATGGTCCAAGGACTCGGACCAAACCCCTGGTTCGGTAAGAATCCCGACACTATGGACGGCTATAAGCATCTGTCAGGCGACGTCGGTCCTACTAAATGGGGCCTCCTGCCAATTGGCGTGATCCCGATCCCCATCCCCAAGCCTTTCGCTCAGCACAGCGGCTACTTTGAAGAGGAGACGCAGGCGAACCGTGACATTGCCAGCGTCATTGGAGGTAACCCAAACGTATGAAAAAAGCACTCCCCCTCATTCTCTCGATTTTCTCAGTCGTCTTATTTACCGTCAGTGCAATCACACTCTATTGCGGAGGTTTCATGAACCCCTTTCCCCCCAAGGTCAAAACTGTTGAAGCGTTCCAGCGCGACCTTGAGCCCACCATCATTGCCGCGCGCAACGAGCTTCTCACTGCTGAGAACTTCATGGCGTACAAAAACGGCTATCAAATCGACACTTATTCCAAACGTGGCGAAACCATCTGTTCTTTCCAGTCACGCACTTTTTTCTTCGCCGAGCTGGACACAGACCACATCCGCGACACCTACAACAAGCACCTCCTCCCCCTCGGATTCAAACTCTCCGAAAAACGCTGGACATCGGGTGGAGTCGAACTCGCGAACTTCCTGTGGACCAACGAGGAGTACCACGCTGTAGTGACATCAACGACACGTCTCGGAGAACAGACCGCCATGTTCTACTACACACAGGGGACCCCTACAGACGGATCCACTGGTAACCCACCGCAGCTCATCGACCAGCCCGGACGCATCCCCGACTGGTTCGACCCCAACCTCCCTCCAGCAGACCAGAAATGACACAACAGGCACCGGCACACCGACGAGCACGACCACTCGCATTCCTCGCCTGCGCCCTCCTGGCGCTGTGCACGGCCTCGTGCGCGGAGTTTTTCGGTGGTACTCCGGGGATGAATCCATGGCACGCTGAGCAGCTTCAGCAGGCTGGGCAGGTGCACTCCATCGAGGACTTTGGACGCGATATCGAGCCGGCCCTGATCCAGGTACGTAACGAGCTCATCAACGAGAACAACTTTGAGCTGCGCCATGGAGACGACGCGATTTCCAGCCAACCAACGGGAGATCAAACACTCTAGAGCCTCAATTCCCCAACCATTTGTTGTCTTGAAGACAATGTCGACAAGGCACGGACGGCGTTTGAAAGTCATCTGATCCCTCTCGGCTTCACGGTCACGGTGGACGAACAAATGACGGACAAGGAAGGAAAATTGACTTGGATCGTCGCACGGAACCCCACCTACGGGATTAGCGCCAGCGCCTACATCCGTGATTCCAAGCGTTCTTCCTTCCACTACGAGACCGAAATGCTCAGCTCCGATGGATCAACGGACGACCCTCAGCAGCTCGCCGACATCCCGGGCCGCCGACCCGACTGGCTCATCCCTACCCCCACGACCTGACAGGCATCACGACCACGCGTGCTCGCGCTGCTCCTGTCCTAGCAACGAGGCCGGTGCTGCTCTGCGCTCCCCCGCCGTCAGCGCCCCCGGCGGTACAGGTACTCGTGCAGCCAGTCACCCGCGATGCCGGTCGCTGCTGCTATGACGCAGACGAGAGCGACGGCCCGGAAGGCGCCCGTCGCGAGCATTGGCGTGAACACGCCAATGCCGATCGCGGCGCTGCCCTGCATGGCGAGGTCGTTCATGGCGACGGCACGCCCGTTCTGCCCGGGGGCGACGGTCGCGAAGACCGTGTCGTAGATGGGCGTGAACAGGGCACCAAAGCCCGCGTAGATGAAGCACATGGCGGCGGTGATCACCCACGGGCCCATGCTCATGCACAGCGCAATGAGGGCGGTACCCGCGAGGATGAGGGTCACGCATGCGCGCACGGTCCGCCCGCGCCCGATGCGAGCCATCACGGCACCCGACGTCATGGCGGTGGCCAGGGCGACGCAGTAGGCGGGCAGGAGGCGCACGGACACCTGGGCGGGCGTGAGCCCGTAGTTAGCGGCGCCGATTCCGTTCATGAGGGGCGCGACCGTGAAGTTCATGCAGTAGACAATCACGATGAGGCTGATCGAGCGCGCCCACGGCACGTTCGTGAAGAAGGAACGCGTGATGAAGGGGGCGCGCGCACGCCCGATGTAGCGCCAGAAGAGGACCCCGCCGAGGATGAGGACCGCAATGAGCCACCAGCGCGGGTTCGCGGCGACCAGGGTGAGCAGCAGGGCCAGGGAGGAGAAGATCGCGAGGCCGACGACGTCGACACGCCCGGCGCGGGCACGCGCGGGGACACGACGCCCCATGATCGGCAGGCAGGCGAGGCCGGCCAGGGGAATGAGGAGGAGCAGAGCCCAGTTGATGTCGGCGAGGATGCCGCCGGCCAGCATGCCGATCGCCGTGCCGCCCTGGAAGGCCGCGCACATGAGGCCGACGTAGAGGCCTCGTTTCTTCGGGTCACGGATGGCTGTCGCCAGGATCATGTACGCGGAGGCAGCGGCCTGGTATCCGAGGGTTTGGAGCGCTCGGGCGACGATGACGCCGACCAGTGACGAGGAGAAGACGAAGCCGAGCAGGGAGCCCGCGACGATCAGCGCGATCCCCACATCGACGATGCGGCGCAGCGGAATGAAGTCACCGAGGGTTCCGTACAGGAAGCAGGCGACGCCGAGGACGATGCCGGGGATCGCCGTGATGAGGCCGGAGGCATCCCCCGCGCCGATGTCCTGGGCGACGCGCAGGTAGACCAGGTTGAACCCCTGGAGGGAGACGGTCCCGAGCGCGTAGATGCCGAGAAGCGGCAGGAGCACGCGCGCCGGCCCGTCCGCGTATTCGCCGTCCGTGGCGACGGTGCGCAAGGTGACCGCGGGGGCCGAGGCCGCCCCTCGGATGACCTGTGAGGGGACGGTGGCGACGCGGCAGGTGGGATCTGCCGATCGAGAGGAGATGAAGAAGCGGAGCGTGCGCACGGCGATTAGTTCACCACAAATCAACCGTTTAGCAGTATTGCAGGAAACTAGCGCGCAAATGAAGCTCAACTTAACACTCTGATAGCCCGTCACTCCCCGTACGCATGCCCGTCCATCAGGGCTCAATGTCTCCACTGTCCCGCCCCTGACGTGGCACAATGAATCATCTCTCGCAAAGGAGCACTATGTCTCGCGTCATCGTTGTCGGTTCCATCAACCAGGATGTCACGGTCACCGTCGACCGTTTCCCGAACCCCGGCGAAACACTCTCGGGCACCTCGCTCACCTACGGCCTCGGCGGCAAGGGCGCGAACCAGGCGGCCGCCGCCGCACATTCGGGGGTACCCGTCTTCTTCGTGGGCGCAGTCGGCGCGGATCCCTCGGGCCAGCGCCTGCGCGCGGAGCTGGCGTCTCACGGCGTGGACGTCACCCACCTACGCGAGGTCGACGGGCCGTCCGGGACCGCGCTCATCACTGTCGCCTCCTCGGGTGAGAACACGATCATCCTCGACGCCGGGGCGAACGCGACCGTGACCGTCGAGCCCGCCAAGGCCTCGTTGTTCCCCGCCCCCGCCGACATCGTCGTCCTCCAGGCCGAAATCCCTGCCGAGGCCAACGCCGAAGCCCTCGCGTGGGCACACTCGTTTGGCGCGCGCGTCCTGCTCAACCTGGCCCCCGCCCGCCCCACCGACGCCACATTCATGGCGCGCGTCGACGTTCTCGTCGTCAACGAGACGGAGGCAGGCCTGACGCTGGGCATGCCCACCCCCGCCGGCCCAACCGAGGCGATCGGCGTCGCATGGGCGCTGCGAGGCCTCGGCCCCAAGCACGTCATGGTGACGCTCGGCGCGAACGGCGCGGCGTGGGCGTCGGGCAGCGAGGCCGGGCACTTCCCCGCCCTCACGCTCGGCGAGGCCGTGGACACCACGGGGGCCGGGGACGCGTGCGTGGGTGCGCTGGCGGCCGCCATGGCCCTCGGCAAGCCTTTCGCCGAGGCCGTGGCCGACGGTATCCGTGCCGGGTCGACGGCGGTCCTCGCACCGGGCGCCGCCCCCTCGTACGCAGCACTCCCCCGCGTCACGCGCGCCTAAACGCCGCGAGACTCCTCCGATTGCTCCGGGAGTGAACGCACCAGCGTGAGACGGCCCACGCCCCTATGCTAGGGGCATGGCCAGGATCGTCTTCGTCGTCGCAATGCTCGCAGTCACCATCTACGCTGTCGCCGACTGGCACCGCACGCCCGAAGACGAGATGCCCGGAAAGATCGCCAAGCCCATCTGGCTGATGATCATCCTCTTCACCGCGACGATCGCCGCCATCGGCCCCATCGCCTGGCTCGTCCTGCGGTGGGTATCGCGCGAGGAAAAGAAGCAGACCCGAGCGCCCGAAGCCCCCAAGCGCCCCTCCTCTCCCGACGACGACCCGGAGTTCCTGTTCCGTCTCGAGCGCGACATCCAGCGCAAGCGCCGCGAGGACGAGCGCCGCGCGCAGGAACAGCGCAAGAGTTCCAAGGATGAGGAGACCGACCCCGCCGAGGATTCCAGCGACGAGGCCAACTAAGCGACGCTCACGCCATCTGCCGCGGGCACTACCCCACTGCGGTGCGACGCGGTCGCGGCACGACGCGGTCGCGGCACGACGCGAGGCGCCCCGGCCAGCACGGTCAGCGGCGCAAGTCCGCCTGCGAGTCCCCCGGCGTCATGTCCTTCGCCATCGCAACCAGGTCAGCCGCGGGCTCCGCGTAGGACGTACCCACGAGCGTCGCACCCGAGAAAACAAACGACGTGATCGACGCGAGCGCACAGTGGCGCGACTTCGGCGCGTGCGCCAGCGGCTGGCCGTTCACGAAGCGCGTCAGCGTCACGATCGGATTCTGATGGGACACGACGAGTGCCTCACGCCCCCGGGCCTCACTCAGCGCCGAGGAGAGGGCCGCACTCATACGCGACGCAATATCCCGATAGGGCTCACCCCACGAGGGACGCAGCGGATTGCAGTAGTACTTGAAGTACTTAGGGTTCGCCAGCATCGCGCGGTTGGTGTTCACCGGCAGACCCTCGAAGACGTTGTCCGACTCAATGAGGCGCGGATCCGACTGAATGCCCAGGTCGTACGCGGCCGCCGTCGGCGCCGCCGTCAACTGCGCACGCAGCAGCGGCGACGAAATCACGCGAGCAATATCCGCACCCGAATCCACCAGGTACTCAGCGGCGCGGGCAGCCATCGCATGCCCCAGCTCCGTCAGCCCAAAACCGGGCAGCCGCCCATACAAAACACCGCCGGGATTGTCGACCTCGCCGTGGCGCATAACGTGAATAATGGTGCGGTCCATGACACCCAAGTATAGGGCCTCGAATACACGAGAGGCCCGACCAAAAGGTCGGGCCTCCGCTCGCTCACTTCTTATTGCGACGCTGGTGACGCGTCTTGCGCAGGAGCTTGCGGTGCTTCTTCTTCGCCATGCGCTTGCGGCGCTTCTTGATGACGGAGCCCATGGGGTTCCTCCCTCGTAGTGTGTGCGGCAGAGGTACTACCGCTGATGGATGATGGGTGCCCGAGACGGGCACATCGTGCCTATACTACCCGCCAATGACGCGAGCCTGGTCACCAGAGTGATCTGCCATACCGGCCTGGATCATCTGGGCGACCGCAGCCTCCGGGACTCGGAAGCTCTTTCCGACGCGAATCGCGGGCATTTCGCCACTGTGAATCAAGCGGTACACAGTCATCTTAGAGACGCGCATGATGTCCGCCACTTCCGTGACAGTCATAAAGCGCGGCGCCGACTGCTGTTCCATTAATGACTCCCAGATATGCTCGCGAGGCGCGCTAAACCCGATTCGTTCACCGCTTACGTAGCCTCACGAAATATACTAATGCCTAACCGCATGGAAACTGCAACTTTATCCACTTTTGTTGCAGAGTCGTTAAGGAGCATCGATGGCACCGGCACACAAGGGTCGTCAGCAGCGAGGCAAGAACCCTCGCTTACGTCCCGAACCCGGCGCCACCCGGTCCCTGATGCACGGACGCGCCACGGCCTCGTCCCCTGTGTTCTCGGAGGAACCGCTGAACCCGCAGCCCTCCCCCGTCGTACGCCGAGTCGCCGAAGGCCCCCAGAACCCGCACGGCGAGGTACCCACCACAACTGTGCAGCGCGTGCGCGCGTGGCTGTCCAAGCAGGCCCGTTATTCACCCGCACGCCTCGCTCTGGGCACATTCGCGCTCATCATCGGCGTCATCACGGCGCTCCTGATGTTGCCAATCTCCTCCTCGTCCGACACGTCCGCCCCCTTCGTCAATGTTCTCTTCACAGCCGTGTCCGCCGTCTGCGTCACCGGCCTGACCACCGTCGACACCGCGACCTACTGGTCCCCCTTCGGGCAGGCAGTCATCGCCGCCGGCATCGTCGTCGGCGGCCTGGGCGTCATGACCCTTGCGTCGATCCTCGGATTCGCTGTCTCACGCCACCTCGGCCTCACCCAGCGTATGCTCGCCACGCAGGAAACCGGCACCGGCGCCATGGGCCAGATCTCCCTCCTGCTCAAAGCAGTCATCGCGACATCGCTGACGATGCAGGCCCTCCTGGCCGCCATGTTCCTCCCGCGCTTCCTATCGATGGGCATCGACCCCGTGCGCGCCGTGTGGGACTCCGTCTTCATGGCGATCTCCGTGTTCAACAACGCTGGCTTCGTCATCCTGCCCGAAGGCCTCTCCTCCCATGTCACCGACTGGTGGATGCTCATCCCCATCATCCTGGGCACCACCGTGGGTGCCATCGGCTTCCCCGTCATCATGGACGTCGCGAAGAACCTGCGCACACCGCGGCGTTGGCGACTCCACACCAAGCTCACCCTGTCGACCTACCTGATCCTTGCATTCGTGGGGGCGCTCGCCCTCGCGCTCACCGAGTGGAGCAACCCCGCAACCCTGGGTGCGATCGACACTCCTTCTAAGATCCTCAACGCCATGCTCGCCGGCGTTAACTCGCGCTCGTCCGGCCTGTCCGCCCTGGACGTCGGCGCCATGCGGTCCCAGACCCACTTCGTGCAGGACATCCTCATGATGATTGGCGGCGGCTCCGCATCCACAGCGGGTGGCGTGAAGGTCACAACTTTTGCCGTTCTCGTCTTGGCTGTCATCGCGGAGGCTCGAGGCGACCGCGACATCGAGACCTTCGGGCGTCGCATCCCCACGAGCGCCGTCCGACTGGCGGTTGCCGTGTCGCTGCTGGGCCTGGCCCTCGTGGCCGTGTCCGTCGTCCTGCTGCTGTCAATGACGAACTATTCTCTCGACATCATCCTGTTCGAAACCGCCTCCGCGTTCGCGACCGTAGGCCTGTCCACCGGCATTACCCCGGCCTTGCCCGTCGGCGCCAAGTACGTGCTTATTTTCCTCATGTTCGCCGGCCGCACCGGCTCCATGACGGTGGCCGCGGCCCTCGCCCTGCGCGAGCGCTCCCGCGTCATCCGCATGCCGGAAGAACGGCCAATCATCGGCTAATTGCGGGGCGGCCGACACTCGGGCTTGAAACCCGTGACACCAATGCACGGCTCCGACCGCCCAAAACAGGCCCATTCACACCCGCAAAGGCGACACCGGTTTCACAACCCCCACCAACCAAACCCACAAAGGCGACACCGGTTTCACCAACGGCCGACAAACACAACCGATCTCCCCACCACAAGGCGCCACACAGCCCGACGTGAAACCCACAGCACCAATGCGCGGCGGCTAGCACTCGCGCTTGAAACCCGTGACACCAATGCACGGCGGTTGACACTCGCACTTGAAACCCACGACACCAATGCACGGCTCCAACCGCCCAAAACAAGCCCATTCACACCCGCAAAGGCGACACCGGTTTCACGCGCCGCGCCAACCAAACCCACAAAGGCGACACCGGTTTCACGAACGGCCGACAAACACAACCGATCTCACCACCACAAGGCCCCACACAGCCCGACGTGAAACCCACAGCACCAATGCGCGGCGGCTGGCACTCGCGCTTGAAACCCGTGACACCAATGCACGGCGGTTGACACTCGCGCTTGAAACCCGAGACACCAATGCGCGGCGGCTGGCACTCGCGCTTGAAACCCGTGACACCACTGCGCGGCTCCAACCACCCAAAACAGGCCCATTCACACCCGCAAAGGCGACACCGGTTTCACAACCCACGCCAACCACGCCCACAAAGGCGACGCCGGTTTCACCAACAGCCGCCAAACACAACCGGCGGCACCGCCCCCAGGCCGCCGACTCCCATCACCGTGACTTATCCACAGGCGAGATGCTGAACGCCAGTTATCCACAGGGGCACAATTCCAGCTTCTCATCTCACTCTCGGAGAGCGATCATCCATCAATCAGGCCCATATCCGCAGCTACACATGGTGGTGTCCAATTGTTACCTGAACTCGTCACATCCGTCAGATCGTCGCTTCGCGTTGTTGGCACTCATGGAACGAAAGTACAACTACATCGCCTCAGAAAGAACGGCGACGTTTTGAGGATCATGCCAGGCATTTACCTGCCAGCGGGAATCCTCACCGACACCTCATCAACCGAACGCCAAGAAATTACATTCATCGCGCGTTTAGCCGCCCTGAGTATCCGCTATCCCACGTATGTCCTGAGTGGACCGAGTGCCGCTTTTCTCCTGGGGTTACCGATCGAGTGCCGCTTGAAGGATCTGTTTGTGTACACAGGTAGCCCTAGTGGAACACGAAGGATCGTATTTCCTCATGTTGTAGCTCCTGATGGAACTAGAGTTCCCGGAACTACAATCAGCACATGCCGACCAAACCATCCTGTTCCAGCAATCGAGTACTTAGGCTTCCGCATCGCGACACCTGCGCGAGTTGTCGTTGATTGCGCTCGTCTACTAAACGAACAGCACGGGTTTCCCATCGCCTGCGCAGGGTTGGCCCGGGCATGCCAGTTTGATCGTTTCCATCAGGATGAGTCGCGTGCCCGCCAGGAGAAGGCGCGCGGAGAATTCCACGAGACCTTGGCTGGCACTCCCCTCAACACCATCGGACGCGAGCGGGCTCGATGGATGATTGATCGTGCCGACGCTGGATGTGAGTCTCCCGGCGAGGCCCTGGTCCTCCTCGCGTTGCTGCGCGCGGGGATCGAAGGAATGACGACTCAAGAAGAGGTCCAGGTTGCCGACCACACGTACTTCATCGATATTGCACTGCCCAACCTGAAGATCGCTATCGAATTCGACGGGCGCATCAAATACGGGGATACGGTCGATGAAGTCCACGACAGCATTGAGGCCGAGCAGCGTCGACAAAGAGACCTCGAACACACCGGGTGGACAGTCATTCGTGTCCGTTGGTCGGATCTGCGCGTCATCGACGAGGTCGTCGCCCAGGTACTGGTCGCCATCCGCGCAAAGAAGGGAAACTGAAGAAGACGACGATCTGATTGGCGCATGACTCATGCCATCTTTGAATTCCCAGACAGCATATTGCTGTGCGCTGGAAACACTTTGAGATGGTTCGAGCAATACAGCCCAGCATGAAACCCACAGCACCAATGCGCGGCGGCTGGCACTCGCGCTTGAAACCCGTGACACCAATGCACGGCGGCCGACACTCGCACTTGAAACCCACGACACCAATGCACGGCTCCAACCACCCAAAACAGGCCCATTCGCACCCGCAAAGGCGACACCGGTTTCACCACCCCCACCAACCAAACCCACAAAGGCGACACCGGTTTCACAAGCGAGCCAACCTCACTGTCACCTCGAACTACGCCCGGCACAAAACCGTCTTTCTTTCACAGGTTCCGGTCGCCATCCGCGCGAAGTCGGGACGTTAGCGACCAAGTAAAGATGTTTCACGCGCGTTTCACGCGCACCGACCAGGTACCGACACCGGTACCGCGACAGACCTTGCAGAGACAGCCCCACTTTGAAAACGCCTTCCACCATCTTCTCGCGCGCCAGGCAATGCAACCGTGCCACGCCCTTGCGCTCCACGAGCTACACGGAGGAGCCCTCACACTAGCCAGCACTTCCAGGCACGGACACCGCAAACACCACTGCGTTCACGGCCGCAGCGTTCGCGTTGGGGGCGCACGCAGGGAAGAATGGGGGCATGGCAGATGAACGCGAGTCAAAGGAACTCCAGTCGGGAACGCTCGTCATCGGGCTGGGCCGTTTCGGGTCCGCCGTCGCGGTGACGCAGGACCAGCTGGGCTACGAGATCCTGGCCGTCGAAAAGAACCCCGCACGCGTGCAGGCCTTCGCGGGTCGTTTCCCCCTCGTCGAGGCCGACGCGACCTCCAAGGATGCGCTCGAGCAGCTGGGGGCGCGGGAGTTCCGCAGTGCCGTTGTCGGCGTGGGTTCCTCGCTGGAGGCAGCGGTGCTCATTACCGCAAACCTGGTCGACATGGGCATTTCCTCGATCTGGGTGAAGGCGACGTCTTCCCAGCACGGTCGCATTCTGCGCCGCGTGGGTGCCCACCACGTCGTCTACCCCGACCTGGACGCCGGCAAGCGCACGGCGCACCTGGTGGGCGGCCGCATGGTCGACTACATCGAGATGGAGAAGGACGGCTTCTCCATCATGAAGCTGCGCCCGCCGCAGGAGGTGCGCGGCTTCTCCCTTGAGGAACTCGACCTGCGCGGCCGCTACGGCGTGAACGTGCTGGCGATCCGCCGTCCCAAGCAGCGCTTCGAGTACGCGGACTCGTCGACGCGCATTAACGCTGACGACGAGATCATCGTGTCGGGCGACTCGCATCTGCTGGAGTACTTCGCGAACCGCCCCTGAGCCCCTTTGCATACGGTTGTGGCCCCGCACAGTATTTTCTGTGCGGGGCCACATCCAGTGTCACTGCAGACCAACAAGCCTCATTGTGGCTCGCTTTCCGACTGAAAACTCAGGGCAGCATCGGCCGCTTGCCGCCGGGGAGAATACCAACCTTCGGTGCCGGAATTCTCGGCCAGGGGCTGCTCGGTCCCTTCGGCGCCTTAACCTCGGGAGGCTTCTGCGAACCCCCGTCAGACTTCTTGCCCTTCCAAAGCTCCCAGAGCTTCTGAACGGTCTCCCCAACCTTCCTTGCACGATCCCAGAAGGAAGACTCTTCCTTCTTCTTCGGGGCCTCGGGGGCAGGCTTCGGAATGTCGGGTTCCGGCGACTTGCGCGGGGTCTCGGGAGTCTTCGACGAGGACGACTTGTCCGAGGAGGAGTCGCTGCCGCCGCAGCAGCCACCGCCTGGATCCACGCAATCCTTGCCGACCTCGCGGATGGAGGAGGTCAGGTTCGACATCGCGGTGCCGATCATATCGACCATCGCCTTGATGGCGTTAAAAGCGTTCTCAACCATCGTAAGGATGTTCTTGATTTCAGATGCCCACTGAACGGCCCTCGCCGCGATCTCCTTACAGGCCTCCGCCAGCGCGAATCCCAACGTCAACGGAGCCTTCCAGGCAGCGTCCGCGGCAATGCCGACGAGTTCGGAGATCACCGCGCAGATCAGGTCGTGTACCTTCTTGACGAGGGTCGCGACCGTCGCGACGGCGTTTCCGAACTTAGACGAGGTGCCTGCGACGCCGCGAGTGGCGTTGACGACCTGGCCCTGACGCATCAGGTAGGCGGACACCGACTCACCCGACATCTCCGCCATGGCGCTCTGACCGCTCGACTCCAGCTCGTCCGCGATCGACGACAGCGACTCGGAAACGGACTGCCAGGAGACGCCGATGCCGTTCACCTGAGCGGAGTCACCGGTGAGCTGGTTCATCCACATGTTCAGTGGGTACACGTACTCAAGGGCAAGGCGAGTGGCAAACGAGACACCTGCCTGAATGGGACTGGTCATCGATCCGACGACGGACGTTGCCGCGTCCACCGCGGAACTCGCAGCCTGCAAGGCACTATCCACATTCGGCGACTGAGCCAGGGAGACAAGGTCCTCGGCTGCGTTGATGATCGGGTCGGAGCCTCGAATACCCTGGCTCGGCGTGTAGACGGGCTGCTTCACAGTCACTTCTTAACTCCTTCGAAGATAAAGCGGCGCAGGGAGCGTTCCTCGTCCTGACGCTGGCGGTTCAGGAACGTGTCGATGTCCTGATCGCCGTGCTGGTCCTGCTTCTCGAAGAGGGACTTCACGTCATCCGGCTTCGAATCCGGGTGTGCCTTCGTGAACTCTTCGATGCGCGTGTTCTGGGCCTTCTGCTGCTCTTCGACGAATGTGCGGTAGCTGGCCTGCTGGTCGGTGCGCTGCTTGGACATGAAGGTGTCAAACTCGCGGCTGGTCGCAGTCGGGTTGTCCTTGACGAACTCGCGAATCTGCGCCTCTTCATCCGTGCGCTGCTTCGCCAGGAAGTCGGTCATCGCGTCCTGCTGTTCCTGCTGGTTCTGCTCGATGAGCGACTTGACCTCGGAGATATCCTCGCCCGGGTGGGCCTCGGCGTAACGCTCGAGCGCCTTCGCCTGGTCCTCCTTCTGACGCTCGTAGAACGTCTTCAGGTCATCATTTTCTTCCTCGCGCTGCTTCTCGAGGAAGGCGCGCAGTTCGTCGTCGGTGACAGAGATCTTGTCGTTGCCGCTCAGAAGGGAGGCGAGATCGTCTTCCTTCTTCTCGTCTTTGTCCTTGTCGTCGTCGAGCGAGCCATCGCCGCCGGGAGGGGTCGGAAGCGACGCACCGCCGCCACCGCCGGTAGCTCCGCCGCCACCGCCGCCGAAGCCTCCGCCGCCACCGCCGCCGGGGCCGGTGCCACCGCCGCCGGGGCCGGTACCGGTACCAGTAACGGGTTCCTGCAAGTCGTCCAGAATCTCCTTGGTGTCCTTTACGCGTCCATCCTCAACCGATGCCATCTCAGCCGCAGTTTGACGCAGGCACGCAGCGAGACGGTGCTCAGCCTCGGAGATGTCCTTCATCATCGCGGAGAGGTTCTTGATGCCGAAATGCGCAACGATCGCATACGGAGCGAACATAAGGCCGAATGCGTTCTGCGAGACCTGGTTCTGTGTGCCGGCAGCAATGTTCTGCGCGCTCTCGATCGTGGTTGCACACGCGTCAACCTCGGTCGCATGCGACTGAAGTTGGGCGGTGTTAATCGCGAGATCGTAACCCATCGCAATCAGCGCCCAAGCTGCTCGAGGCGCGAGCTAATCTGATCGACAAACTCGCCCATCGCCGAGTCCCCGCCGCCGAACTGGCGGTCGCCCTGCTCGCGCAGGAAGCGGCTCATGTTCTTACCGGCGTCGGAGTAGGCCTCCATGATGGCTTCCTCGAGGTCCGAGGTGCTGCCTTCGAGGGCCTCGTCGTCGATCGACACGCGGGTCATGGTCCCCTCCTGGCTGATCTCGACCTCGACCTCGCGGCGAGAGTCGAAACCCGTGACGCGAGCGGATTCGAGCGTGGCCACGAACTCGTTCATAGCCGCGGCCTTGCGTTCGGCCTCGGCGATCTGAGCGTTGAGCATCTCTTCAAATTCTTCGGGCGTACGCCCCATCACATCTACCATACGGTTATCCTAACTGACTTGTTTGATCTACGTACAACACTTCACGGGACGAGACGCCCCGCTGCCCCGCAGCCCCGCGCATGTCGGCACGGCGTTCAACATTCGCGAGGGCGTCACCCATCACCACGTGCTCACCTCGAGTAGTGGTAGAGCGGGCTTGTCCCCAGGTGGACCTCGTACCCCTGCCCTTCGCTCAGAGCGCTTTCCTCGTCGACGCCGCGGTACACGTACCAGCCATCGTTCACGACCTCGCGCGGATTCGCCAACCCGTAGTAGTAGTCGTAGAGGTCATCCTCATGGAAGGCAAAGCGGCTGCCCTTCTCCAGGAGCGGATTCTCCTCCGGGTACTGCGACGGATCGACGGCCAGCAGAGCTGCCGGGTTGATCTCACCGTAGCCGGTGCGCTCGTTCCACTGCCCGTTCGTCCCCCACGCGGTAGCCTGCACGGCCTGAAGAACCCGGTACACACCTACCCCACCATCGCCAAAACGCTGCCACGCGAGGGCGAGGAAACCGGCAACCATGGGCGCTGCGTACGATGTTCCGCTCGTCTTGTAGTGCTTGCCGTCGATTGACGAACGCCCATTGATTTCACCAATTGCCGCGAGAGTTACACCCTCTCCATAGTTCGAGTAGTCGGCAACGCTACCATCCACCTCGAGCGCAGCAACACCGATGACTCCTCCCCACATACCCAGTTCATCATCGGGGTTGTACTCACTGTCATTACCGACGGACGCGACGATCGGAACACCCGAGACAGTCGCGCGAGAAATAGCCCAGCGCATCGATGAATTGCGAGAATCCGCGTAGCTGGAGGAGATCGAAATGATGTCAGCGCCGTCGTTGATCGCCTGTTCAATGAGGTATTCCGTACGGGCTCGTCCCGTCGGGAGATTCCATACCGTCGTGCAGTCGTCGCTACCCTGATTAACGCTTAGGGCATTCCGATAGTTATAGATGGTGGCCTTCGGCGCAACGCCGAAGGCCGGGGCGACCAGGAGCTGCGCAATGAACGTCGCATGCTCGTCCTGCTCGGCGTCGACTCCTACGTCGCACGTACTCTTGTCGACGATGTCCGCGCCCTGCAGCTCGGGAATGGAGGTGTCAATACGCCCGTCGATGACCGCGATAATCACACCCTCGCCCGTGTACCCCTGGGCGCGCAGCGCGTCCAGGTTGTAGCGCGAGTAGTAGGCCTGGTCGGCTGCCGTAAGCTCTCGATCCGCCGCGACTGCGGGGGCCGCAGGGGCCACGGGCGAGAGCACAGCCGTCAGGGCCAGGGCGCAGGCCGAGGCCAGAACGGAGAGGGCACGCAGGCCTCGGGACCGACCAATCGATCGCATCATTGTGTCTGTTCCTTTCGTTCGGGCACTCAGGCACTCGGGTAAGCCGAGGCCTGTCACTGACTGTGGTACCGGGGGCTCGTACCGATGTGGGTCGGGTAGCCGTGTTCGCGGCTGAGGGCAGCTTCTTCGTTCACGCCGCGGTAGACGTAGACATCATCATTACGAATCAAAATGGGGTTCACGACGCCGTCCGCATAGTCGGCGACGTCATCCCATGAGGGCAGCGAGTCGTAGACCTGCGGAACGCACGGATTCTCGTCCGCATACTGCGACGGGTCTGACCGGAGGAACGCGACCGGGTCGGCGGGGCCGTAGCCGGTGAGCTTATTCCAGCCGCTGCCGCTTCTGCCCGTTGCGGCCAGTGCCTGCAGAATCTGATCTGCGCTGACGTCCTCGTCGAAGTGCTGCCAGCCGAGCGCCAAGAAGCCGGCGATAATCGGGGTCGCAAAGGACGTTCCTTCCGCTTCCTCGACACGACCAGTCGACGTGTCACGCGTCAGGACTGTTCCCAGGGCGGTCGTCAGCAACCCATTGCCCCAGTTCGTGTACTCCGTCAGAGTGTTGTAACGCGTCGTCGCTCCGATGCCGCAGATTCCCCTCCACAGGGCGAGCGAATCGCCGGGGTCCTCGGTGGTCTCGTTGCCCATCGCGGCCACGACGATGACGCCCTCGGCAAGCGCCCGGGCCATAGCCCACCGAAGGTCGATGGAATCGGTCGGGAAGCTACTGGAGATCGTAATGATGTCGGCGCCGTCGTTGATCGCCTGCTCAATAAGGAGCGGCGTGTCATTCTCTGCTTCACCCGTCCAGCCGGAGAGCGTGCAGTTCGACTTATCGCCGTACAGGGGGATCGTGTAGGTGTAGAGCGTCGCGTCGGGCGCCACACCAAACTCGGGCGAGACCAGGATCTGCGCGACAGTGGTGCCGTGTGCCGCATTCTCGGGCGCCGACTCCTTGACGCAGGGCGTCCGATCCTGAATGTTCGCACCCTTGAGTTCGGGGATGTTCGGGTTCACGGCACCGTCCAGGACCGCGATGGTGACGCCCTTGCCTGTGATTCCCTGATCGTGAATGGACTTGAGCTTGTAGTACTTGTAGTAGTCCTGCTTGTCAGCGGTCACCGGCGGGTCGGCGGCGTAAGCCGGCGCAACGGGGGCAAGGCTCGCTCCGAGGCTGAGCGCGAGGGTTCCGGCAAGAACTCCCAGGCTCCTACCCCAACGTCGCGTTGTCCGAGTTGTCATGACAGGTCCTCTTCGGAGTCTTCGACGACGGCGGGCCTACCGCGCAAGTGAGAGAGGATCACGAGGCCTCCGAGCAGCGAGGCCCCGAGGACCGCAATCGCGGACACGATGTAGGTGCGAATCGTCAGGTTGTTATCGCGGGACGCCAAGTCCGCCGAGGCCACGGCGGGCCGAGCCGGAGCGGGATGCTCTGCAGCGTTGGGATGTTCGGGCCCGAACCTTGTGCCGATGTCGGTGAAGGTGAGGGCGTCGAAGGGAGCGACAACACCCCAGCCAAGGGCCTCAGTGCGCTGATCGGCGGTGCCGCGCAGGGCGGTCACTTCAAGGCGATACTTCCACATGTCGGGCCCCTCATCGGGGTACGCCGAGGCCACAAGGGCCGCGAAGCCGCCCGCGTATGCGGTCGCATAGGACGACGACGGCAGGGGCTGGTCCCCCTCGTATCCACCGACGAGGCAGTCGGCCTGGTCGAACCAGGTCGTGAGAATGACGCCCGCAGGCACAGCGAGCTTGACGTGCGCGCCGTGCACCTGCTGCTCCGAAGCCGAACCATCGGCGTTCGAGGCGGTCACGCCCAGCACACCCGGGTACGCGGCCGGGTAGACGACGTGATCCGTTTCCTGGCCCTGGTACACGTTGCCGGTGGAAGCCACGACGAGGGCCCTGCCGCGCACTGCGTTAATCGCGGCCTCCAGCTGGGGGTCGCCATCGGGGGCTGACTGCGCGACGACGATGATCTGCGCGCCCTGGTCGGCGGCCCACTGGATGCCGCGGCCCACCTTCGACATGAAGGTCTCTTCGCCTTCCTTCTGCGGGCGGTTTTCCTGAAGACCGGTCTCGACGCGCACCGGGAGGATCTTCGCCTCGGGGGCGACGCCGACGAGGCCCGATCCCATCTCCTTGGGCAGCTCCTGCGCGGCGATCGCGCCCGCGATGGCGGTACCGTGTTCGCCGACGTCGACGCGCCCGTCGGTGTTTTCACCGCTCAGGTCGATGCCGGGGAGTACCACGGGGCCGTCCGGCCCCTGGAAGTGCTGGTTGCCGGCGGCTACGCCCGAGTCGATGATCGCGACCGTCACGCCTCGGCCTCGTGAGACCTCCCAGGCACGACGCACTCCAACGGCGTCGAAGATGGCGGGCGTTTGCTTGATGTACGAGGGCGAGTTCTGCGAGCATTCGCCGCCCTCGGAATCGCTTGCGGGGGTCGTCGCCGACGACGAGGGAGTCGCCGTCGGCGTCGGACGCACGCTCGGGGTCGGTACCGGGTCCGCGTGGGCGACGCCGGGGCCGAACGCACCGGAGTCATCAGGCGAGACGACCGGCGCGGCGATAGGCACGAGCGCGAGTCCTGCGATCAGCGAGGCCCCGACGAGGCCTCGGCCCAAAGATCGGGAACGCGCGCGGCGGGCACTCACTTGATCCCCACTGAGGTGGCGGCGGCCTTCGGAGACATCTCAGAGCCCGGCGGGATGAGCTCGCCCCATGCGCGCGGGACCGACGCGGCCTCGGATGACTGCCACCCGAGGGCGTTCATGGAGACGGCCGGAACATCTCCGAGGGAGTGACGGAAGCCCATATCGGAGATGAAGACGTAGGACGCAGCCTCGCCGCCACCGCCGGACGTGAGGGCGAGGAGGGCGCCAGATCCGCCCGCGACAGTGACGTTGCGCGTCGTGGACGGCCCCTTCGGGGACTGCAGTGATTCCGCGTCATAGGACGCTTCGATCGCACGCTTTTCAGGCATGGTGACCAGGTCGAACGTCGGATTGAGTCGATCAGTGGTGTCCATCTGGGCGCACAGGACCGTCCGGCTGGCCGCGTCGCGGCTCTCGTCGAACCACTCGGGCGATTCAAAGTCCTCGACGGCAGGCCAATCGTCACCAACGAAGACGGCCCGGACGGGCTCGACGTACTTGAACATCTCGGTGGGGAACTTCTTCGAGGGCGGGGCGTCCTGATACAGGCGCGCCGCAGTCGAGTTGAAGACCACCAGATTCGAGTCGTCAATCACCAGGTAGGAGTTCTTGACCTGACCGGTGGAGTCGACCTGATCGAGGACCATTCCGATGGTGATGCCCTCGTTCTTCAGGTCGCCGGGCAGGTTCGTGGCAGGCTGCCCCGCGTTTTCGATGTCGTTGTAGCTCCAGGGACGCAGAGGCGTGCCCGAAGGGAAGAGGTCGAGCCACTCGGGTTCGACAGTGATCGGATAGCTGGTGAGGTTCTGGAAGGACAGCGCCCAGTCACCCAGGCGGCTCACGCTGGAGTCGATGTAGTACTTCTTACCTTTTTCCCGATCGACGAAGTACTTTTCTCCACTGCCGGTCGCCTGAACGAGCGCGGATGTCGCCTGCTTCACCGGAAAATTCGCCGCAGGCAGTTCTTTGGCGATCCACGTGTGGTATCCGGACTCCATGTCGCAGGAGAGCCACTGCTTACTCAGCATGTTGGGCTGCGGAACGTCGTCGGGGACGTCGGGCAGACCGATCTGGGCACCGCGCGGAATGTTCTCGAGTGATGACGCTGAGGCCTGGATGTAGGGCAGCTTCGATTCGGGGCTGAGGAGCTTAGCGGTGGTCACGTTCGCAATGGGATGAAGAACGCCGTTTGCCCAGAAATAGCGGGCCCCCGTCCCCTTGACATCAACCAGCTGGTACTGTGCCTCCCCGAGCTGGGGACTCGGCGCGAAAACACGCATGCCGATTCCGACCACGCTGAGAATAACGGCGACCACGAGCCCGAAAATAAGGGGGCGTACGGGCGAGGGCGTGTCGACTTCGCGGCCGTCGGGCGTGCCGGAGGTGAAGGCCGTGATCAGGCGGTTTCGATTAAAGCGCTGGGCTTCGAGAATGTCTTTACTCGACGGCATGACTCAGCTCCACAGGTAGACGGCCAGGGGAAGCAGGACAAACAGCGACAGCACCGAGATCGTGTCGGCAATGCGCGTCAGGTGCGGGCGAGCACGAGGCCCGACGACGTTCGTGATGACGAGGACGAGGGCCGTCGCGATCGCCGACAGCGTCAGCCACGGCATGGTCCTCGGGTCCGCGTAGGCGCCGAGCACAGCGGCAACGAGGATCACGATGAGGCCGGTGAGAGCACCGAGAAGCACCTCAACGCGAGCGCGGATCGAACGCGTCTGCAGAACAAGGGAGACCGCGCCGAGCACGATGAGAGTCAGCGGCAGGGAGACCGAGCGCGTTTCGGGTGCCGTCATCAGGGCGACGGCCAGGAAGAGAGCGGCGATTGCCCCGCCGGCGCGCAGGGCGACGACGAACATGAAGGAGGTGCTGATCTGGTCGGTGATGCCCTTCGCGGGAATCTGCTCAGTTGTGTCGGCATCCAGGATGCGCACGGGGATGTGGGCCAGCGCGATCCAGGGCGCGACCTGAAGAAGAACGATCACCAGGGCGAAGAGGATGGCGGAGATACCGGCCTGAGAGAGCTGGCCGAGTCGTACCAGGAGGCCGGTGGCAGCCAAGACCGTACCGACGACAAGAGGGGCCGCGATGGAGATACGGGACCGCTTGGGCAGCGCGAGAACCGCGAGGGAGCCGATCAGGAGGCCGAGGCCGGTCCACCCCCAGCCGGCTGTGTCCCAGTGGCTCTGACTCAGGCGCAGAGCCGAGGCGGCCGTCAGGAAGGGGACGGTGTGTGCGAGCGCGATGCCGCTTGCCTGCGGGTGCTTCCGGGTCATCACGGCGGACGTCGCAGTCACGAGCAGGGCCGCGACGATGCCGATTGCGCCGGCAATGACGTTGTACCTCGTGACGGCTTTGGGGTCCAGGGCGGTGAGGGCGTCCGGAGGAGTAGTCGCCAGGAGGAGGGCTGCCACGAAGACGAGGCCCGCCGCGGAGAGCGCGGCAAGAGTGCGAGCGTCCTCACGCGTCCAAGGAGTGGACACTCTTTCGACGACTTGACCAACCGCTTCGGTGAGGTCGTCATAGACCATATCGGAAGCGCCCTCACCCAGCGGCTCGAGGGTGAGGGCCGCACCGGCGCGCACTCCCTGTGCGGACAGAGACTTGGATTGGTCGAGCAGACGGCCCGAGGCCGTGCGCACCGCGAAGCCATCATTCGTTGGCTGATCAGTGAAAGCGCCCACCGTTTCAACCATTCCGGGGAGCAGCTCCACCAGGGGAATCGACTGCGGAAGCGTCACGTCACTACGGTCAACGCCGTACGTAATCGTGAGCGGAATCAGCGCCACTCCTCGTGATGTTTTCGATGCCATTGGGTCCTCCCGAATGCCGCGTGATGGGGTTTTTGACTACACGACACAACCCTGCAAGTCTAGATTCTCGGTCAGGTTTTGTCATGATTATTCCGTAACATCGAAAAAAACGATGAAAACATGGTTAGTATTCATGTGTCCCCATGCTCTCACGCATTCCGGCGAGAGAGTCCACTCATACAAATGGAGGTTCACATGGCAGACCAGAGGGCCGCAGAAGGCGCCCTAAAGCAGGGTTTCGCGGCGGTTGAGTCCACCAAGGCCGACATCGACAGCCACCTCAAGCGTCTTGAGGGCGACCTGTCGACCATCGGCAGCTCCTGGCAGGGCGCTGCGTCGGTGCAGTTCTCTTCGCTGATGGCTCAGTGGCAGGAGAACGCAGCAAAGGTTAACCAGGCTCTTCAGGATCTCGCTGACAACCTGCGCGCCACCGATTCGTCGATGGAAGCCAACGAGTCCGAGACCGAGAACTCGTTCGCTCAGCTGCTCGGCGGCCTGTGAGAGATTAGATTAGGAGACTGACATGGATTTCCAGGTAAATTACGGCGCTCTTGACGCCGCTGCCGCTGACATCAACACCGGTGCCGCTAACCTGCAGAACTGCCTCGACGATCTCGAGCAGACGCTGAACCAGCTGCGCTCGTCGTGGGAAGGCCAGACGCAGGAAGCCTACGACGTTGCTCAGCGTCAGTGGAACCAGGGCCTCGAGGGCCTGAAGGACGTGCTGCGCCGCACCTCCTCCGCCGTTGACTCGGCTCGCTCCAACTACCAGCAGACGGACCAGTCCAACGCTGCCCGCTTCTGAGAGCATGAGCGCCTAGCGCTACGGAAAAGGGTCGTCCCATCGGGGCGGCCCTTTTCCGTACCCGCAAGCGACCGATTCCGCGCAGCGCCATA
>ERZ773038.262-NODE-262-length-36616-cov-64.139083_pt1 | contig 36616 bp, 32 predicted proteins | sample MGYA00511665_ERZ773038 | MGnify/ENA primary metagenome ERZ773038 (study PRJEB29015, sample SAMEA2737966) | human oral metagenome | biome: human oral; feature: human-associated habitat; material: dental | place: China | collected 2028 ... | reverse complement strand
TGCAGGAGGGTTGGCCGACGGCGGCGTTCGGCGCAATCGACCTCACCTACAGCATTGAGGCGGCGGACGCGGAGCGCACGCGCCTGTCGGCGGTGATGTGGATGCCACCGATTGGACGAGTTCTGGGCCGCGCCCGCCGGTATCTGCTGGCCTGGGGCGATCTGGTGATGATGCGCAAGCAGCTGCGCACCCTCGCAGCCCTGGCCGAGCGCGATAGCACCAACGCGAAAACGAGACATTGATATAGGCAGGGAGGCTTTTCGTGGGCGTTTGGAGTGCTATGCCCCAGCCTGCCCCGTTACCTTGTTTGTGGTTCCGGGTGGTCCGGAGCTGGGCCAGCTGCTGTGGGCATGATGTCTTGCCCCTGTCCGTAGATGATCCGGGGGGCGAAAGTCACCCACAGCAGCCGGACACTGGTGACCGCTGATAAGGGGAACGACCCGCTGTATGTGTGGTCTTTCGTAACGTGGGTGCGGGACCGGTCGTCCACTGGCTGGCCCTCTGCGACACGGTGAAAAGAGCGCGGAGATGGAAACTGAGGATATCGGCGTCTTCATCGGTATCGACGTCGGTAAGAGCGAGCACTGGGCCACAGCCCTGGACCGGGACGGGCGGAGAATCCATGACAGAGCCCTACCCAATGACGAGTCCCGTCTACGGGACCTGTACAAGCGCCTGGAAGAGCACGGCCGTGTGCTGGTGGTCGTGGACCAGCCTGCCACTATCGGGGTGGCTCAGGACATGGGCGTCGCGGTGGGCTACCTGCCGGGACTGTCGATGAGGCGCATCGCCGACCTGACCCCGGGAAGCGCCAAAACCGACAAGCGTGACGCAGCCGTGATCGCCCAGGCCGCCCGCACCATGCCTCACACCCTGAGAGCTATCAGCACTTCGGATGAGGACACTGCAGCCCTGGGCATGCTGACTGGTTTTGACTTGGACCTGGCACGTCAGGTCAACCAAGTCTCCAACCGGATTCGGGGTTTGTACACCCAGACCCCGCCCCGCCCTCGAGGCCGTCCTGGGATCCCTCTTGGAGCACGACGCCATCTTGGAGGCCATAACGGCCCACCCCCGCCCCCACCGCGCTGAACAAGGAGGCCGGCAAGGCACGCATCGATGCCAGGCTGAACAAGCACGGAGCCCGCCGCCATGCCGCCTGGGCCCAGCATATCTGCGATGCCCTGGACAAACAGACCGTGACGGTGGCAGGCACTGATGCCGCCGGGGCGGTCCTGCCCCACCTGGCCCGCCAGCTCATCGCCCTGCACACCCAAAGGGCCGATATCGCCGACCGTGCCTGGGCCCTGGCGGGTGGCCCACCCTCTCTTGCCTGGTCCTGACCACCCATGCCCGGCATCAGGGGTCCCGACCACCGCCGTGTTCCTGGCCGAGACCCTGGGCAAGACCTTCACCACCAGGGCCCAACTGGCCTCCCACATCCGGCCTGGCACCGGTGACCAGGAGGTCAGGATCCTCGATCAGGGGCGAGCACGTCTCCCACGCCGGCAACAAGCGCCTCAAACGCGCCATGTTCCTGTCTGCCTTCGCCTCCCTCAGATCCGACCCCATCAGCCGCGCCTACTACCAGCGCAAACGAGACCAAGGCAAACGCCCGGGCCAAGCCGTCCTCACCCTGGCCCACCGCCGCATCCTGACCCTGCACGCCACGATCCGAAACGGAGCCCTCTACAACCCCCAACCAGCAGCACAGCTACCCACCGCCGCTTGACACACCACATAGAGGCACCCCCCCCGGCTGACCAACGCGATGCTGCTGGAAGCCGAACGACGCTACGAGGATAGACAGACGTTGCGGATAATCACGAACGACGCAGGGACGGTGCGCACGCATCTCCTCCGGGCGGGGATTCTAACTTAGAGACACGCAGGGATACGCTCGATAGAGAGACACTTCTGAAGAAAACCGGCTTTACGTGCCGCACCGCGTTTACCGCAGCAGCGCCTGTCGCACGAGCCTCTCGAACTCACCGTCAATATCGTCGGCCAATAGCAAGTTCTCCAGTTGGGCTCGGTCAATCATCACGACGCAAAGATCCTGAATCGAAAAGCGCAACTCCTGCATCCGAGCATCATCGGTAAATCCCGCCAGCGACACGAGAACCGCGATTCGCGAGGTGCCACGCTTTGTCTGAAGCTTGGTGATCAGTGTCGAGACCATCGGTTGTGACGCCTTGTCGGACCTGTTCTTGGCCTCAACAAGAATGAAGGGAACACCCGACTTCTGCCACACGCGTTTACTGAAATTGTCAATTTGAAGGACGAGGTCGATCTCTTCAGTCTCGGTTCGGTAGTTACGTTCGACGACCTTCAGGTCCTGCACCTGACCAAAGGTGAATGCGAGGAGCTCTTCTAGTCGCCTCCCCTTTTCTTGTGACGTACCGTCACCGATGCGCGACCATACTGTCTTCGCAACGCTCCGCCGGAGGTCAGGTGAGACCGGCACTTCGACGTCGGCCAATGCCACAAGCACAGACTTAGGATCGAGCTGTCTAGACGCAACGTAATCATCGAGGACGATCACGTCGGCATCTATGCTGACGAGAAACTCAACAATGTCCGGCTTGAACAATGAGGGAAGTTCCAGCGCCAATGTTGGTCTGATTCCTCTCTTGGTCGCTAGGTTGAGGCGTTCGCGAACATATCTTGGTAGTTCCTCTTGCAGGAAGACATAAAGGAGTCGTGTACCATCATCTGAGACAGCGTTCGGCACCCAGTACTTAGCCCCGAGATCGAGTTTAATGTCAACAACCCAGTCGCGACCTGACGTGTTCGCATAGATGCGTGCAGCGGCTTTCTCAACGTCGGCGGCACCTACAGGTCTACCTCGGGATGGTTCTTCGACGATCTCTTCCACGAGTTCGCCCTCAGTTTCCGTTTTTATGCTCATCTGCACTGATTAACGCTGAGACTTGCTGAATGAGATCTCGTCCGAGACGAACCACCTCGTCGCGGTCAGAGGTGTCTGCCGTCTTAGTGAGGAGACGGGCAAACGCGGCGACCATGGTAGAGGTCTGGCGTCCTAGCTTGTCGACCTCAACCATCATCTGGACGGTTTCTTCGTAAGCGTCACCGATCGTAGCCTCGGGCTTCTCGATTAGATTACGAATCGAGGTATCGAGCGCTGAGCCGCCAGTTCCGTTCGTCTTGGCATCTTGAGCGGCAAACTTGATGATCGGAGAGACCTTACGCAAACTCACCGTGTCAGTTATCACTTGATCGAGCCGCTTCTGCACAAACGCGTCGCTGACTCGATCCTCGCCGTACTCGTCCAAGATGGCCGGTCGGTTGTTGCGTAGAGCGTCGATAACATTCTTCTTTAGCTCCCAGAAAAAGTTTAGTGGAATAGTCTCGTCCCGGATGTAAGTCTGCCATTGATCGGGAAGCGTGACGACGTAGCGGAGTTGTCGTACTCGCTCACTGGAAAGCCCAGTTAGATCACGCATCTCTCTGTCGCTGGGCTCTCGACCACTCGACTCTTTGATTTTTTCAGACAATCGCTGGAGCGCTTTTGCTGTTGGGATGTCACGCCAAGGCTCTCTAATGAGATGAATGTTGAACATCTGCTGCAGAACTTCACGATCGCTACGCTCCTTGGTGATCAGCGCAGGAATCTTATTGTGGCCCAATTCGCGGGCACATCTGAATCGACGCTCACCGTCGACGAGCACAAACTTGTCGTCTTTCGAGTACACAACAATGGGGACAAGGACACCCTCAAGATCAATCGATTCCGTGAGGCGATCGAGTTCGTCTTGTGGGAAGTCGAGGCGTGGGTTCCGTTCATTAGGAATGACGTCCGACACGTTTAGCTCGCGAAGCTCAGCGGTGACGTTCTGCGAGGCCGACTCTCGGGCCTCTGTTTCAGACGAGACAGACATAGAGATTCTCCGTTGCCGACTTCTTGGACGTCCCAGTTGAGGCGCCCATGGTTGAGTGATTTGCGGTGTAGGACAACGTTTGAACGTTGCCAAAGTACTGAAGGGCAATATCTGAGACAGTTTCTCCGGCATCACCTAGAAGGCCGCTCGATGGATAACTGATCACCAGCGGGACGCGCATGCGCGCTACATTGCGGCATAGGTCATGGAATGACGCGACGACAGAGGATTTCAGTGAGAATCCGGTGGTAAATCGGTCTGATCTATTCCGGCCTGCCCCGCTTGAGTCCGGGAAATCGTACCGGTACAGCGTCTCGTACATATGGTAGTAACGGCTATACTGATCCTTGGTATACGGTGGATCCGCGTACACCAAACCGATGTCTTGCAACTCTCCGGCACTCACAAGGTCAAGGGCATCTCCGACATACACGGAGTTATCATCTCTCCATGGCTCCGTGCCAACCTGCGAGACAGTGTCGAGCGCTACCGAAAATTCGTCCCAGATCGACCTTTTCCAGGTGCGAACAATTCGCGTGTGTGCCGAACTTGAGTTCGGACGTAGGAACTGGGCAGTATGACCAGGAGCATTCACCAGTACCGATATTGCTGCAATCCAAGCACCGAGCATCCAGTCTCGCTCATCAAGATGAGGGTCCGCGTCAATCGCGGCGCGTAAAGCATCTACTTGAATCGATTGCCTGAGGCTGAGGTATCCGGCAGAGAAGTACAAACTCGCCAATGAATAGTGATCGGAACTGCTGGATTGTGCAGCGACCCGCGCCGCGCGACGCCGTGCGCTGGAGTTGCCGACGTGTTGCGCCTTGTCCATATAGTCGAGGAGATCAGCCCGAGCCCCCCCCAGAGCTACGACTTCCCGCGTCAACTCGGCCTTGTACTCGCGTTCTAGTTCTCGGACTCTGGCCTCATATGCAGCCCGCAGGCGCTCGACCACCTCCGCCGAGGTCGAATCACGATCGGCTCCCCTGAAACGAGCACGCGACAGAGCTGCGGTGAAGCTCATGGCATCGTTCGTGACGACCGACGCGGTCTCCTGCAGGCTCTCCGCTACGCTACCCATGCCCGAGAAAAGATCAACTACTCGGCCGTCCGGCCCAAGATCAGCGATGGCGTCGCGCACATGGTCGGCCATGTGGCGCTTCGTACCCATGTATCGCACTACCACAGACGCACTCCTTTTAATTAGGCTAGCATGTTCATCATACGGGTCAACGCCGACACGACCTCCGGAACGCACCGCGCGGTCCGCATCCGGTAGGCCACTGGTGCAAGCAGCCGCTCAATGAAGGCTTGGCTTCAGCGCCGCTGGCGCCCATGCGGCGGACTCAATCCTGCCGGCCTGCGGGCAGAGTCTGCGGCGGCGATGTTGCTGACCGCCTCCGAACCCGGTCGAGAAGGACGAGGATCACGGGTCTAGGTGTACTCGGTTATGAGGTTGGTGGCATCCGGTTGATGGGGGGGGCTGGCCGTCGCAGGCGGTGTGGGGTCGAGCGTAGTTGTAGTGCTCGAGCCAGGGCGCGAGGGCGTCGGCGCGGTGCTGGTTGGAGACGTAGGGCGCTGGGTATGCCCAGTACTCCTGCATGGTGCGGTTGAAGCGCTCGGCCTTGCCGTTCTGCCAGGGACAGTGCGGTCGGGTGGTGATGTGTTTCGCCTCGATGCGGGTCAGCTCGCCCTGGAACGCTGTGGAGACGGTGTAGTTCTTCGCGTTGTCGGTCATCACCTCGCGGATCTGGACGCCATGGCGGGCGAAGAACTCCGCTGCGGCAGTGAGGAACGCCGCGCAGGTGGTGCCCTTCTCGTCAGGCAGGATCTGCGCGAACGCGAGCCGGGAGTGGTCATCGACGGCGACGTGGACATAGTCGAACCCGAGCTTGGTGGACTTCACCCGACCGCGGTTGTGGTCGATCGCGTCGGGACCTTCGACGCGCCAGCCGCCGCCTTCGGGGACGCGGCCGAGTTTCTTCACGTCGACGTGGATCAGATCGCCCGGAGCGTCACGTTCGTAGCGGACCTGGGTGCGCCGTGAGGCGCGCAACGCGATCCCGGTAACTGGGTCCAGCTCGTGCAGCGCCGGAAGGCCGGCCCGGGCGATCAGGCGGGACGCGGTGCGCGGGCTCACCCCGCAGGCCCGGGCGATGTCGTCACGTCCGAGCCGCTCACGACTGCGCAGCTCGACCGCCGCCGCCGCGGTCTGCGCCGGTGTCGCCGATGGTGACGAGACCGGACGCGATGACCGGTCTGACAAGCCAGCTTCGCCGTGGGCGCGATAGCGAGTCAGCCAGCGGTGCGCGCACTGACGACAGACGCCCATCTCCTTCGCGACATGCGAGACGGGACGGCCGGCTAGGACCCGGCGCACGAGAATCAGCCGGCCCGTGACAGTGAGCCGCGCATTACGGTGGACCAAGAGAAGGCCTCCACTTCGGTGACGTCAGACACCACCAATCGCGGAGGCCTTCTCCCTACCCGAGTGTCACCAACGTGCCGACCGAGTACACCGGCCAGGGCATCCTTAGGGCGTTCGGGATCTCCCTGTCTGAGGTGAGTGCGGCAGATCGCAGCGATGTAGATTCCTTCAAGCAGGGCCAGTCACCCAATGAAGCGGTCGCGCCTATTTTCCGCCGTTCGGCGCAGCGTCGATCAGACCACTCATGGCTACACGTACACGTTGATTCTACCGCTGACCGGCCAACAAGCTGCTGAAGCCAAGTACCGGCGGCCCCAGTGGCGTTGTGTTGCCCAGCGTTGCGCAGCGCCACGCGGATGAGGACTTCGGCGATCTTCTCCGCATCGATCTCCTCTCAATGGGTGAAGATGACGCGCAGTTTCCGGTCTGCGGAGGGCCAGGTGGTCTTGCGGTGGTAGGTGCGCACTATCAGCCGGTTACCTCCCCGGTCTCGGGGTCGGCTCCGTCGTAGAACGCGTTTTCGCTGGCTTGCCGTTGGGCGGACTGGTGGATGACGAAGTCGACCAACTTTCCCGGTTCACGATGAATACGTCTTCGACCGCTAGTGCTGCTGGCTCGCCAGGCCATGCGGTTCGGCGAGTGGTGCGGTCGCAGTCCAGGCGTGTGCCGGAGGTAGTCACCCAGTCCCTGAGGCGCGGGCTTCGGAGAGGTCGCGATCCATTGAGCGCTACCGGCACCTTTTCGAAGGGCTCGACCGCATTTGTTACGGCCGGGATGCACCTTTTTCTGCTGCACGTGACCGCCACCCGGGGCCCCACACCCACCCCCTAGCGGGTCAGCACCGGAAAGGCAGTCACGACCATGAACATCACAGAGCCCGCAGGCATCGACCTCGCCGCGCTCCGCGCACTCGTCAACTCATCCCCACACGAAGAACGAAACAAGATCCTGCCGGACGGGAAGTTCCCCGCCATCTCCTACTTGTGGGTCTCCGCCAAGGGCCAGGCCGCTCGCAACGGCCTCGCAGAAGGCCTCCCGATCCCCACGCAACGCGAAGCCGCCGGCCGGAAAGCCGAGCAACTGAACGCGGTCATCATCGCGGAGTTCATCGAGCCCGGCGAGTCCGCGAACTCCGCCCACCGCAAAGCACTCCAGGAAATGCTCGACTACATCGGCGCGCACGAGGTGAAGTACTGCATCATCAACAAGGTCGACCGGCTGGCCCGCAACCGTCTCGACGACGAGGAACAGGTCATCATTGAGGCCACCAAGCCCGTCGCGACGATCCTCGACACGGCCGCGAAAACGAAGAACGGCAACGCCCGAACTCCATCCGCATTGAAGCGGGGCAAGGTTCGAACGTTGCCGATTACGTGGAGCTAGGGGGATTCGAACCCCCGACCTTCTCATTGCGAACGAGACGCGCTACCAACTGCGCCATAGCCCCAAGTGCGGGATGATCGTAGCACCGCAGCGGCCAGTGCCCGCAACCCGGCACCCCGTGAACCGCAACACCGCCGCCGGGCTGGGTAGACGTCGGACCGGACGACCACGGGCCGAGCAAACGCGGGCAACGCCGGGCAACGCAGCCAACACCCGCTGCGCCGCCGCGCCCGTACCTGCCTCAGGCGCCGGCTGCGCGGCGCTTCTCCAGGACCGCGTCGAGGTCGATGGGGTGGAACTCGATCTCCTCATTCTCCACGCCCTCGGTCGGCAACCGGCGCACGCTCGTCGGCCGCTCAGGCACGGGCGCGGAGGGGAAGGACGTCTCCTCCAGGTCCTCCAACGCGCGCCGCGGCGCACGGGCCGCAAGCGTGTACGTGGGAGCCGGCACATGAACCGGCCTCCACCCCTGCGGCGGAGTCGCAGGCGCGGCCTCCTCGGACGCCGCAGACCCGGCAGCCCCAGCAGACGCAGCAGGCTTCCGCGTGGACGCCCCATTCCGGCCCAGCCCGGCCGACGCGCTCAAGGGAGCCCGCCGCGTCGCGGCGTCGTCCTCACCCTCCACCTCGGAGACCGGCCACGCCACGGCCATGAGGGCGCGCTGCGCCGCAGCTCCCTCACTGATCTCACTGGCGGCTGCAGATCGCTCCGCCGCCGTCTCAGCAGACTCAGCTGGCTCAGCAGCCTCCCGGTCCGCCACAGGACTCGAGTCCACCGACCGAGCAGCCCGTTCCTCGCTCGTCGATGACACTGACGACGCCAACGCCTCAACCGCCTCGACCGCGCTCACCGACTCGCGCTCGACCAGCCGCCCCTCCTCGGACACCCGAGCAAAGGGCTCGGAGACAGGCCGCACAGCAGCCCCGCCCCGGCCCTTCCCGGCCCTGTCCGTGGAGGTCTCCGTGCGAGCCTCTGTGTGAGCATCCGTCTCCCCAGCGGACGCCCGCGTCCGGCCGACCGATGCCGATCGCGCCGCCTCAGCGGCGGGCGTCGCAGACGCCGAACGCCTCTTCGAGGACGTCCCGCCGACGACGGCCGCCTTCCTGTCGCCCCCGGCCGAGAAGCGATCGGCCCGCTCATCGGCACGAGCCGCGGCGGCCGACTTAGCGGCAGCCGGCTTAGCCGCGACCTCAGCCGCCGTCGATTCGGCCTCCTCCGGCTCGGCCTCCCGCAGATCCTTCGGCTTGATGGGCCAGACCGGCGTCGCAGCGACGGACCGCTCGCCAGTCAGATCGGTCAGCTCATTCTCAAGATCGGCGATCCGCCGCCGCTCATTCCGATCGAGCTCGGCCGAGGCGCGCGCGGCACGGCGCCCCGCGCCCATCGACACCATCAGAAGGGCCCCGGGAACGGCGATGCTCAACCACGGCAGAGCCGTCAGCACACACACCGCCACCAGGCCGAGCATGATGCCCACCAGGGTGCAGGCGACGGCAGCACGATGGGATGCGGCAACACGGCGACGCTCGCGCGCCTCGCCGTGGGCCTGACGCGCACGGGTCAGTTCACGCTCAATGCGCAGCGCTCGCACGTTTCTCACTGCGGGCCTGTTCATGGCCTTGACCTCCGGTCGGCGTCGAAAGATCTGCGCGCGCCCACTGCTGACGCAGGCCTCATCGGAGGATTCGGAGGCGACGGCATCGCCCGTGGCCAGAACCCGCAGCTCGGATGAGTAGCGATCCTCGGCGTTGGACAGGCGCATCACCTCTCGACGTCCGACCAGGAATGGCAGAAGGTACACGGCGAGAATCGCCACGAGCGCCACCAGCACCCACACTTCGATTCCCACGACTCAACCGTATGCAGGCGGGGGTATCCCTTGTAAACAGATACCGCGGCGTGTTGGCTCAAGGGGGACTGAAATCGCAATCTTAAAAACCACTTGCACCCCTTGAATATCAATAGTCACATTCGCCTCAGACGCTGCACGAATCCGGGCCCGTCCGCGACCTCCTCCGCCACGACCGCGAAACTCAGGTGGTCCGCCCAGGCGCCGTCGATATTCATCAGCCCCCGGCGCAGGCCCTCCTCGCGCAGCCCCAGGCGCCGGCACAGCGCGAGACTGCGCGCGTTCTCCGGCCGGACGTTGATCTCAACCCGATGCAGCCCCACCTCGGGCCCCAGCAGATGATCAAGGACCATCGCCACGGACAGGGCCATCACGCCCCGCCCCTCCCAGCGACTGCCGATCCAATAGCCCACGCTCGCCGAGGACAACGCATCCCAGTGAATCGGCGCGGCCGTCACCTGGCCGGCGAGCGCGCCATCGACCTCGACAATGAAGGGCATGGCCATCCCCCTGTGCGCCAGCCGGTTCTGCTCGCGCGCATACGTCGAGAAGGACCGCAGGGTCTCGGGACTGCCCGCCGGCAGAGTCGCCTCCCACAGCGATAGTCGGGCGGCGTCGGCCAGGCGCAGCGCATACCACGCCTGCGCATCCGTGCGCCGTATCGCACGCAGGACGACCGTCTCGGCTCCGCCGGCGAGCCCGCGCGATACGACCGCCGGAGTCGTCAGCGTCACCGGCCAGGCGAACCGCTGCCGGCGCGCTCGTTGCGACAGGAATGCGGCCCGCACCCCGGCCCCTAGAGAATGGAGCACGGCTCAGGCGTCCAGCAGCAGGCAGTGCAGCGTCTCCCCGGCCACCACCGTGTGAGTGGTCTCCGGCACGACCGCAATCGCATTGGCGCGCGCCAGACCGAGCAGCCGGGTCGCGCCGGGCGGGGAGGTCGGCACCGCCGTGTAACCGCGCGACGGCGAGCCGGTCAGGCGGACCGGGACGAATTCGCGCTTGCCGGGCGGCGAGTGCCAGCCCGTCGAGATCGACGCCGGCAGCGAGGACCGGTGCAGGTTCCGCCGGCCCGCGATCTGCCGCAGCACCGGGCGCACGAAGGTCTCGAAGGCGATCTGCGCGGTCACCGGGTCCCCCGGCAGACAGAAGATCGGGGTGTCCTCGACAGTACCGAGCCCCAGTTGACGGCCCGGCACCATGGCGACGGCGTCGAAGCGCACCGAGCCCAGCGGGGCCAGGACCTCCTTGACCGTGTCCCCCTGACCGGCGCTCAGACCGCCGGTGGTGATGACGAGATCGGCGCGCACGAGCTGATCCTCGATGGTCTCGGCCAGGGCGCTCAGCTCGTCCGGCACGGCGGCCACGCGGAAGGCCCGGCCACCGGCGTCGGTGACGGCCGAGGCCAGGGCATGGCCGTTGGCGTCGAAGACATCGCCCGGATCTCGCGGCTGGCCCGGCTCGACCAGCTCGTCGCCGATCGAGACGATGACGACCCGGGGCGCCGGCATGACCTTGACGCGGTAGCGCCCGATACCGGCCAGCAGGGCGATCTGGCGGGCCGAGACGCGCGAGCCCCGCGGCAGCACCGTCGTCCCGGCGGCGACGTCTGCGGCCCGGCGCCGCACGTTCTGGCCGGCGCTGACGGCGGCGCGGACCTGCACCCGGGACTGCCCGCGGTCGGTCAGCATCCAGGGCACGACGGCGTCGGCCCCCAGCGGCATAGGCGCACCCGAGTCGATCAGGACGGCGGCTCCGGGCACGAGCCGAGTCGGGCGCACGTCCCCCGCGCGTACGGCGTCCATGACCTCCAATGCCACCGGCGTCGCCTCGGCGGCCCCGGCGAGGCCCGCGCTCATCACGGCATAGCCGTCCAGCCCCGCCAGGTCTGCGCTCGGCAGATCGATGTCCGCGACGACGTCCTCGGCCAGCACGCAGCCGACGGCGTCGAGCAGGACGACGTCCAGTGGCGCGGCCGGCCTGGCGATCTCGAGGCACGCGGCCAGGTGCTCGGCAACGGTGCGCATGATTGGGCTCCTCCGTGTCCTGCCGGAGCCTGGTTGGACCCGGGCGAGTGCGCCCCAGGCTACGCGCATGCGCCCTCCACTCTCAGGCAGGCCCGCCGAACGGGAGGCGATCGCAAGCCGACCGTGTCCCGACCCCGCTCTACCCCGCCATGCCCTGCCCTCCCCCGCCCCTCGACAGGGGAATCGGCGAACCGGCAGACGACCGGGGACAGTTGAGAATATTGAGGATAATGGGAGCTGATTGGAGATATTATTGCCCCTGCCCCGCTCCCGCAGTCTGCGAAGAGGACTCCATGACCGACTCCGCGACCATCGCCGCGATCACAACCACGTCCGCACCAGCCTCACGAGCCTCCACCCCCTCTTACTCACCCGCCGAGACCGTCGCCCTGCCCGATACCGCATCACTGGGAGCCGAGGATGCCAAAGAGCAGCTGCGCACGGTCCTGCGCTCTCACCGACGATCCCGGCATCGTCACAGCGGGCACGGGCACAGCTCCGTGTGCAGGGCATTCACCGAGCGCGCCCTTGAGGCCCTCGGCGGGGCCAGAAGCGTCGCCGCATACGTCTCGGTCGGGCACGAGCCCTGCACCCGGCAGCTGCTCGACCGCCTGGCGGAGCGGGACATCGAGGTCCTCCTGCCGGTGCTCGGCCCGCACCTGGCGCGGTCGTGGGGAGATTTCCGCGGTTCGCGCGACCTCGCGGAACGGGCACCGGGGCGGCCCCCCGAGCCCAGCGGCGACGCCCTGCCCGCCGAGGCGATCACCCGGGCCGACGCCCTCATCATCCCGGCGCTGGCCGTGGATCGCGGTGGCCGCAGGCTCGGCCAGGGCGGGGGCTGGTACGACCGGATGCTCCCGCTGCGCCGCGACGACGTCAGCGTCTTCGCAATGGTGTACGACGACGAACTCGTCCCCGGGCCGCTGCCGACCGAGCCGCATGACGAGATCGTCGACGCCGTCATCACCCCGGACGCCTGGTTCCTGCTGGAGGGCTCGGCCTTCGCCGCCGGCGGCTGAAGCGAGCGGGAGCGGCGAGGCTCAAGACGCCCTACTGAGTTGGTTCGGGGCCGGTCCGGCACTGCTTCCGGGCACCACCCGATCAGTGCAGGCGGAACCGCGCGAATTACTCCGGCCTGGCAGCGCCAAGCCGGAGTAATTCGCAGACTTCAGAGCTCCCGGGCTCCACAGGCATCACCTGTGAACGCGGTTTGCGGAGCTGTCCACAGGATTCGTGACCGCGCGTGCGGCAGCCGACCTGGGATCTCATTCTGAATGCATGTTCCGACGCAGCCGCACCTCCCCCGACAAGTCCTCTCGCACCCCACGCACACACTCCCGCCGCGGAGCACGACGTCCGTCTCTCACCCTATGGCGGCACCGTCATCTCGTGATCGCCCTGTGCCTCGGCGCCGCTGCGACCCTGGCTCTCAGCGCGCTTCGCCCCGGAGCGGAGCCGGGCCAGGAGGCGCTCATCGTCGCGCGCACGGTCGGCGCGGGCGAGGTCATTACCGCCGACGACCTCGCGACCCGCTCGATCCCGTCCAGCGCCCTGCCCGCCGACGGCATGGCGGGCTCCGAGGTCATCGGCTCGCGCGCAGCGATCGAGCTGGAGAAGGGCACTGTGCTCACAGCCTCGATGACGAGCGCTGCGATCGCCGCCAACCTGGCCGCCAACGAGCGGCTCGTACAGGTCCCCGTGGAGGTCGGGGCGCAACTTGCCGTACCGGGAGCGCATGTTGATGTGATAGGCGAGGCCCCGCCCCGGGAGACGAACGAATCCGCCGGGTCCAGCGAGTCCGCTGAATCCCCTGGACCTGCCGGAGCCGGCGAATCCCCCAGCTCTGCTAGCGCGAGCACATTCAATGTAAGTCCTAGCACGGAGGTTTTATGTCGCGATGCTCGCGTGGTGCTTTCTACATCTGAAGGAGAGGACACCAAGTGGGCAGCGGGGAGGAAGGTCACACTTATAACTCTTGCCGTTCCTGCTGCAAACGCTAGCCTTATTGTTGGCGCGGCCACAAACGGCGCTCTTGGTGTCGTACTGAGCCCCTGAATCTTGTTTCGGTGCCACCTGTGCCGCGGCGGCAACCCTTTCAGGTTGTCGGGTTCCAAACCACCCTCCACGCGAGTGGCCTCAATTCGCCCTCGCCCAGCAAGGAAAGGACTCCCATGCTCAAGGGATTCAAGGAGTTCATCTCGCAGGGCAACGCCCTCGAGCTCGCCGTCGCCGTCATCATCGGTGCCGCCTTCTCGCCGATCGTCAAGGCGATCACCGATGTCATCATGGCCATGATCAGCCAGGTCGTCGGTCAGCCGAACTTCGACTCCGTCGGTCAGTTCAAGCTCACCGCGAGCGCCACCGAGTTCGTCCAGCCCGGTACGATCATTACTGCCGTGGTGAACTTCCTGCTCGTGGCCGCCGCCGTCTACTTCGCCATCGTTCTGCCGATGAACAAGGTCAAGGAGCGCCTGGCCAAGCAGAAGGCTGAGGAGGAGGCCAACGAGGTCACCGATGTCGAGCTCCTCACTGAGATCCGCGACCTGCTCGCCGCCAAGCCGCAGGCCTGATCAACAGCACGCGATCGGCTCACGCCCTCGCCTGCACACTCTCATCCGCCGATCTCGGCCCAGCCCCGGGCCGAGATCGGTTTATTTCCGCCTCGAGATCGGTCGCACTCCGTTCCGAGATCGGTGGTAACCCGCATCGAGATCGGTCCACTTCCGGCTCGAGATCGGTCCACTTCCGGCTCGAGATCGGTCCACTTCCGGCTCGAGATCGGTCCGTCTCAGAGCAATTCTCGGCAATCGCGCAGCACGCAGACCATTGAGAATAACGACGGCCTCAACTATCCCCTGAATCGACTCAACGGCAGTCGGTCTCCGATCGCACCGCCGAGTGCCATCACCAGGGCAAGAGCCTGCATCATTAATGCCGTCGCCATTCATCGCTATAGCCCCGCCCCATCGCGCGACGGATATGCAGGCGGATATTCGCCGTCTTATCCATGTTTATCCATGGGAAGCCGCCCGGCAATACCGGCGCAACCGGCTATAGCATGCGCGGCGGCCCCGCCAATCAAGACGCCGATGCCTGAGGCCTCGCCGGCATTCCCCATCAGGAGCGCTCTGACCCCAGCAAGACCGCTCCGACGACGGCGGTTAAGCCCCGCCCCCAGCCGCAGCATGTCCGGTCCATCGAGCCGACCACGCCTCAACGGCGGCGGACGACCTCATATCGATTTCGCCGTACATCGAGATACCGAGGACGTCGGTGCATCGATAGGCGCTTCCGGAAGCCGCGTCAGGAGCCGAAGTGAACCGATCTCGACGCGGAGTACGACCGATCTCGACGCGGAACCGGACCGATCTCGAGCCGGAAGCGGACCGATCTCGACGCGGAGTACGACCGATCTCGGCGATCAGTCAGTCCAGTCACCACTTACGGCCGTTACCGCCGCTCTTACCTTCACGACCGCCATTGGCCTGGTCATTCCGGTCTTCGAGCTTGCCGCGCTGGGCGTCGCTGGGTGACGGGGAGGGCGAAGGCGTACTACTGCTGCTATCGCTCGACGAATCACCCGGCGTCGGAGTCGGCGATGCCGAGGATTCCGAGTCGGTCGGCTCCGAGCTGGGCTCATCCGAGGAATCCGAACTGGGGTCCTCCGACGGCTCGGAACTGGGGTCCTCCGAGGGATCCGGACTCGGCGAATCCGACGGCTCCGAACTGGGCGGGGGCGACTGGTCATCGGACGCATCATCGGACGGCGGCGGGACCGGGCACTCCCCCGCAGCGGTCGTCGCCTCGTCCTTGGCCGCCTGGGCACCCGCCTCGTCACCGGCATCGGACGCATTCTGCGCACGTGTGAGGTGGGCGCTGTAGAGATTGACGCGCACCAGGCACTCGGGCGCCTTGGGGTCGCGGATCTGCGCGGTGGTCCCATCAGGTAGCTGACCATCAACCATGTCGGCCTTGGGCGCGGTCGTCAGAGCCTCCTCCAGCTCGGTCACAGCGCCATCAGCATCGTCCGCCAGCAGGCGGGCCGTCCCCAGGTTGTAATGGACCCTCCACGTGGACAGCACGGGATCGACCTTCGCCACCGTCCCATAACGGCTCACCGCCGTGGGATAGTCCTCGGCGACAATCGCTCGATTGGCCATGATCGTCATGAGGAAGATGAAGCCCATCCAGACCGACACAGCCGTCACCAACAGGGCCGGCGCCGCTCCCCAGGCGAGCAGACGCCGCCTGCGGCGGAGCCGAGCCGCCTTGCGACGCGGATCCTCCGCCCCATCATGAGACTCATCAGCCGCCGCGGAGACGGCCTGCGCGCTCGACTCGCCTCCCGTGACGCCGTCGGTCCAGTTGGCCTCGTCAGCCCTGCTGATCTCGTTGGTCCCGCCCTCGCCGGTCTCACTCCCGGGCGCGGAGGGCACTGGCGGCACACTCATCGCATTCCTCCCATGGGCGCTCCCGATCCGGGCACGCCCCGGCTCCCGCCGTATCCGGGCACGGCACTGCCCGGCACGGCCCCTCCAGGCACGGCCCCTCCAGGCGCAGTCGCACCCGGCACAGCCCCTCCGGGAACGATGCCGCCCGGCACAACCGCTCCGGGCACGGCCCCTCCAGGCACAGCCCCGGGCACGGCCCCACCCGGCACAGCCGCAACCGGAATCGGCATACTCCCGCCGCCCCCCGGCGCACCGACAGCACCGGCAGCACCAGCGGCACCAGCGGCACCCCGCGCAGAGCCGCCCGAAGCACCAGCAGCGTCTCCCGACGGGCCTGTGTCGGCCGCGGGCCGGGTCACATGCGCAGCGGCCCGATCGGCGCGCACCAGCGCAGCCAGCTCCCAGATGAGGAGCACCGCGGCGGCGAGCCCGAGAGGCCACGTGAAATACGTGTATCTGTTCGAACGCTCACGCCCATCCGAGAACACCTCTTGGACATTGACATCGGTGAAGTCCTTCGTCGGCACATCATCACTGCCGCCGGTGCGCTGGAAATAGGGAAGCCCCATGTCGGAGGCCACGGTCTGGAGCTCTTTGGTATCAGGTACGGACACCGCCGGCTGGCTCGTACCGGGCTCCGTGATGTATTTGGGCTCATCATCAGGAGCGGTGGTCTGCCCGACCTCGAATTCGCGCATGTGAGCACCCTCGGACGTCCCGTAGCCGAGAACGGCCCCGCCATCGACCACAGCACTCAGCTGACTCCACGACACCCCGGCCGCCTTGGCCTCGGAGGCGCCCACGCCGTCGTCCGTGGCCTCCCCGTCGGACAGGATGTAGACGATCCTGGCCGCCTCGGGAGTGTTCTCCGAACTGGACTTCAGATCCTGAGTGAGCTGCGGCAGGGCGCGCTCCAGGGATGACCCGCTGGACTTGGTCGTCGGCTCCTGCTGCAAGGAGTTGATCCACGACGTGACGGCATCGAAGTCGGAGGTCAGTGGAAGCTCACGGGCGGCAGCCGAATCCAGGGCGATGATGGAGAAACGCGCGGCGGGGAAGGCGTCGCGGATGGCCGTGAGGTCCTGCCGCACGCCGTCGAGCCTCGTGCCCCCGCCGTTGTCCGGGCCGCCGGCCCAGTCCTCCGCCGCCATCGACCCGGTGCGATCGACGACGAGGTAGATCTCGATATTCGACATGGGGCGCGTCTCGGTGACGGGCACACTGGGACCGGACAAGATCAGGACAGTCACCATCGCCAGCGCCGCGCGCCTGCCCCATGTCCACCTCGACCCAGGATCGGCATCGGCCCGCAAGAGCCAGTACCCGGACCACGCCAGCGCGCCCGCGAGCGCCACGGCGATGAGGACGACCAGGGGCCAGCCCCCGGCATTGAGCATCGGCTCGAAGCTCATGCGCGCCTCCAAGCAGTCAGCAGCAACAGCGCGGCCACCACTGAGACCAGCCAGACCGCGTAGACCTGAGGCTTATCGGTGATCCGCACCTCGGTATCGCCCTCGAGCACGGTGGCCTGGTCGGCCTCCAGCTCCTTGACGATCCCATCGACTGCCTTGGGATCATCGACCTCGTAGAAGAAGCCGCCATGATCCTCGGTCACGGTCCTGAGATCCTGGCGAGCCTGGTCCAGGGTCATCCCCGACAGCTTCGGGTCCACGGTGGTGGGATCGGAGCCGAACAGCGAGAACAGGCGGATGTTCTCCTGGGAGGCCAGGTCGGCGGCCTCGGCCAGGGAGTAGACCTGCTGGTGCTCCGGGTCGACCGCCTGGTTATCACTGGCCAGGACGATCGAGCGCGAGCGATCCTCGACCTTGTTGGTGTCGAAGGCGAGGCTGCACGAGGCCAGGCCGTCGCCGATCAGAGAGGACGCCCTGACCTCGTTCAGCAACGTACCGCCGAAGGTGGTGATGTACTTGCTCGACATGGGATTGGCGTACGTCGGATTGAAGTCGAGAGCACTGGCCGCCTCCTCGAACTGCGATCGCAGGAGGTCGTAGTCATCGGTGAGCGGCACCATCGTCTGAGCAGTCGTATTCCAGACGACCAGCGCCACGCGCTCGCCCTCGAAGGTGTCCAGCATCTTGGTGAAGGTATCGAGGATCTCGACGTCGGTATCGAGCATCGAGGTGGACACGTCCAGACACAGAACGATGTCCCGGCTGGCCAGAGCGTTGCTGCGCACAGAGCGATCCACCGGCCGCCCGGCGATCATCGAGGAGCAGACCAGACCGACAACGATCAGGACGCCCAGAGCCGCATGCAGAAAACGGCGTTGACGCACCCGGCGGCGCACCAGCGGGCTGGACAGGAGCACAGCGGAATTGGCGATGCGCCTCGGCCTCGCCCCACCCGCACGCCACCATCGAAGCGCCTTTCCCCTGGCGGCGAGCACACCGACCAGCACGGCCAGCACAAGCAGAGCCACTGAGAGCCAGATCATCACCATTGGGTCACCACCTCCCTCGCATTGTTCACGGCCTCCTCGGCCGCGGCCTCGGGATCACGGTCGAAAGAGGGCTGCTCCCATACGGCCAGGAGCTCGCCCACATACCCCAGCGGGTTGGTGTCGAGCGGACGCCGGTGACGACGCACGAGCTCGAGTCGGTCCTCGACGTCGATCGGGCCTGCCGTATCGGACATGTCCAGGATCTCGCGCACCGTGGCGGTCGTAATGTCCTCGCCGCTGCGGGCGGCCGCGAAGCCGCGAAGGACTGAGGCGAGCTCCAGGTGAAGACCCCGCAGGTCGATCTCACCGGCGGCGAAGCGCTTCTGAGCGGCCTCGACGCGGTCGCTCCACCGATTGCGCTCGGACGGAGCCATGGGGATATCGCCGACCTCACGACTGCGGTCGCGCCGAGTGACCAGCAGAGAGCGCAGCAACCACGCCGCGACCAGCACCAGGCCGATAATGGCGACGATGATCATCCACACCGGCATGAGCACGGGGGGGTTGAGCTGCATGGTCCTCATCGCCCCCTTCTCGAGGAGGCCAGGCGCTGGCGGGCGAGCAGCTCGGCGATGCGATCGATCAGGGAGGCGTCGTCGGTCACGGAGACGTACTCGATGTGGCGGGCGTCCAGCGCACTGGTCACGGCCATGCGCCTGGCCCGGATCTGCCGAGCGAGGCGGGTGACCAGCATCTTGTCCTCGCGCAGGAAGGCGGGCACCTCTCCGGAGAGCTCGATGTCCTGGGCGCGCCCGCGCCCGGGCACCAGCGGATCGTCGTCCTCGACCTGGATGACGATGAGCTCGTGCTGGGCCGACAGGCGGCGCAGCAGATCGACGACGCGCGGAGCGAGAACCGGATCCGGATGGGCGGTATCGGTGATGAGCACGACGAGACTGCGCCGGCGATGCCACACCGAGACTCTGTCGAGAAGAGTGACCAGATCCGAGGGGGGAGCCCCGGGGACGAGCCTGCCGGCATCCGGCCCCGCGCCCTCGGAGCCGGTCAGCTCCTCGAAGAGGTGGGCGAGCTGAGTCAGCAGGGTCTCGGCGTGCTCCGAGCCGGACCGCGGAGGACGCGAGACCCGGCGGGAGGAGTCGGCGGCCACGAGCGCGACCGGATCGCCCCGCATGCGTGCCAGATAGGCGAAGACCTCGGCAACCGCCAGAGCGAGCTCGCGCTTGTCCTCACCGGCCGGCGTCTGCGCCGCCATGGTGCGCCCCGTGTCGACCGCCAGCACGAGGGGGAGATTGGCCTCCCGCTGATAGCGCTTGATGACGGGCTGGCCGATGCGCGCCGAGGCCTTCCAGTCGATGTCGCTCACATCGTCCCCGGGCCGGTACAGCGACAGATCGTCGAAATCCTGGCCGTGCCCCAGGAGCACCGACTTGTGGCGCCCGTCCAGCAGACCGGTGGCGCGCCGCAGCGTGGGCAGCGCCAGCCGACCGCGCACGCGCGCCACCCTGGAGCCGCGCCCCATGGATGGCGAGGGCGCCGCGTCAGGAGTCTCCGACGAGGACTGAGAACTGGACGTCTTCATCACCGCGACCGCTGCAACCGTAGCCCCGCGCCCTCTCAGGGCGTCGGCACCGCCGCGAAGATCGCATCGATGATCGCCTCGGGGGCGATGTCATCGGCGAGGGCGTCGTAGGTCAGCACCAGGCGGTGACGCAGAACGGCGTGGCGCAGGAGGCCGACGTCGTCAGGGGTCACATAGGTGCGATCAGCCTGCAGGGCCACGGCCTGGGCGATCTTCATCAGGGCGATGCCGCCGCGCGGGGAGGCGCCCACGCGCACGTGCTTGTCCAGGCCGGGTACGGGGCGCGGGCCGCCGCCGCGGGAGGTGTTGACCAGGGCCACGATGTACTGCCTGATGACCGGATCCACATAGACGCGCTCGACGGCGCCCTGAAGCCACTCGACATCATCGGTGCTGATGGGCTGGGTGGTGATGGCCTCCTCGAAGGCGCCCGACGAGATGCGATCCAGGACATCGGCCTCCTCGACCGGCTTGGGGTAGGTCAGCACCTCCTTCATCAGGAAGCGGTCCATCTGCGCCTCGGGCAGGACGTAGGTGCCCTCCTCCTCGATGGGGTTCTGGGTGGCCAGGACCATGAAGGGATGCGGCAGCGGGTAGACGACTCCGCCGATGGAGGTCTGGCGCTCCTGCATGGCCTCGAGCATGGCCGACTGGGTCTTGGCGCTGGAGCGGTTGATCTCGTCGAGCAGGACGATGTTGGCGTGCACCGGCCCGAGCTGGGTGGTCATCTCGCCGGTGGCGTAGTTGAGGACCTGCGTGCCGACGATGTCGTTGGGCATGAGGTCGGGCGTGCACTGGATGCGGTGGAAGGAGCCGGAGACGGCGGCGGCCAGGGTCTGGGCGGCGGTGGTCTTGGCCAGGCCGGGCACGGATTCCAGCAGGATGTGACCGCCCGCGATGAGCGTGGACGTCAGCGCCAGGCGCAGGCGCTTCTGGCCGACCACGCGCTGCCCGAAGGTGTCGGCCACGCGACTGAGGAGTCCGGAGGCGCGCTCGATGTCGGCCTTGGGAGAGGCATTGGACCGGGAGGCGCGCTCCGCCCTGCGCGCGAGTGCCTTGTCGCTGGGCAGGGAGGCCGTGGGAGCGGGATAGGAGGCGCCGGACGGGTTGGAGGACAGACCACCGGGGGCCACAGGCTGGGCAGGCTGGGCGGACTGGGAGGGCTGGGAGGTTCGCGACCGGCGCCCGCTGCGGGAGGGCGCCTGGGGTACTGATGGTACTGACGGTACTGACGGCCCTGAGGATTCCGCCGGCGGAGACGTCGTCCCGGGAGTGACGGATGGCGGCATGCCGGCCTGACCGCCCTGGTCGCCGTAGGCTCCCATATGGCCGTAGGACTGCATTGGCTGGTTGCTCATGAAACTCCTCGTGCGCCGGAAGGGTGACCGCGACGCCACCGGAAGGCTATTACGAGACACCGGGTCGAGCCCAGGCGGATTAATGGGGAGCCCGACACCCCCGGCTCATGGCCCGACCAGAGCCTGGCCAAAGCCTGACCAAAGCCTAGCCGGAGCCTGATCAGAGGCTGACCGGCGGGCGGTCCGGGGCCGGCTGGAACTGTTTGGAAAACTGGAGAATCGGGCGGCAGATGGGGGCAGATGGCGTCAGAGGTTGGCCAGCTCGACGTCGGAGCCGGACAGGGTCAGGCTCAGCCCCGTATCGGTCACCGAGACCCTGTCCAGACTCAATCCCTGCGGCAGTTTGTCGGCGCCGATCGAGATCTCGGGCGTCTCCAATCCGAGATAGGACAGAACGGGACGGCCGTAGAAGGTGGAGTTGACGTCGAGCTCGGTTCCGCGAATCGTGACTGATGTAACAGTCAAGAGCAGTCCCCCATCATCGGCGACCGCCGGTGCGATCGTCATGGACGCATCGATCCCGAACACCTTGGTGGAGGCGATCATGGTTCCGGGGTCGTCGGCGGTTCCCAGGTCACCCGCCTGCACGCTCAGGGCCGGCGCGCTGGGCTTCGCGGCCTCGACCATGGTGGTGAGCTGGTCCCACCCGACCGAGGCCGTGGCGTCCATGCTGCCCGCGGGGAAGGGATCCGACAGGCCGATCGCCGTCAGGGCGACGTCGACGCCGAGCAGCTCCAGACCGCCCTGCTCCGCGTCGTCGTCCCCGTCGGCCGAGTCCTGCCCGTCGGCGCCGCCCGCGGAGGGCAGATCCAGCTCGGCGGCGGTGACCTCCAGGGAGTCCAGCTCGCCATTGAGAACCTGGGGCAGGACGAGGCCCCTGGTGGTGACCTCGGCATCGGAGGACAGGCCCGGCATCGCCGAGCGGACGGCGGAGGCGATCTGGGAGCGCACATAGAACTCGGCGCACACGCCGACTCCCCCCGCCGCGAGCACGAGTACGAGCAGGACCACGACGACGATCACGCGCCCCCGGCGCCGACGACGACGCACCCGAGCGCGCTGCTTGGCCACGACGGCCCGGACGATGTCGCTGTCGTCATCCGGAGCCTCGGGAGCTCCCGCAACTTCCGCCGCCTCAGGAGCTCCCGCAACTTCCGGAGCCTCCGCCGCCTCCTCAACAATGGGAGCGGCCGAGCCGCCATCGGGGGCGGCGAGATCCGGGGTGATGGCGCTCGCGGCCGCCCCATCGGACTCAGGCGGGTCCTGACGGCCCCGCGCACCCGCGGCCGGCGGGGCTCCGTCCTTCGGAGCCGCCGGAGTGACAGCAGCGCCCTCGACAGGCGCGTTCGAGGACCGCTGCCCCGCAGGGGTCTCGCGTCCCGCCCCCAGGGGCTTCCAGTGCCCCGAGGCCCCCGGGAGCCCTGAGAGCCCCGAGCCCCCTGTGCGGGCGGTGGTCCCGCCGCCCGCCCCGGTCTCGTCGTCGTCCGCCACGCTCAGTCCTGTCCGCCCTCTGCACCGGTGTGCTTGTCGGCCCCGATCGAGGCCGTGTTCGTATCGGCCTCGCGCGCGGCGCCCCTGTTGGCGGCGTGCTCCTGGTCGAGCATGGGCAGATCCTCTGCGGTCACCATGAGGGTGGCCACGGCGTGCTCGACGAGAGCCGTGCGGCGGTTGGAGGCGGCCCCTCCCGCGCGTCCGCCGCGCAGGCCCCGCACGCCCACACGATCGAGCTTCTCGCAGACATTGTCGAGCTTGCGGTTGAACTTGGTCAGGGGCCAGCCCAGGCGCGCGGCCGCCGCGGCCGATGAGGGGATCTCGGCGGCGCCGGTGCCCGCGCGCCGCAGCACCGGCTCGGACAGGGCGAGCACGAGCAGCAGCTGCGATTTGGTCATCGGAGTCACCCCGATGGTCGTCTGGCCGGTGGCCTGGTGAACGCCGTCGATCCCCGAGAAATGGTCCTCCCCCGCGGTGATGAGATCGATCTCGTAGGTTGTGGGCCCCGCAGAGAAGGTGAGGATGATGCGCCGGAAGACCAGGGGCAGGCGCGCCCCCGGAGCGAGCCGGGACTGCACCAGCCCGTCCCCATCGGTCAGCATCGCCGATAGGCGCGTGCCCTCATTGGCGATCCACCACAGGCCGCCCTCATGCGCCAGCACGAGAAAGCGGCGGTGAAGGTAGGGATTGTCATCGATGTCGAGATCCCCGCCACGGCCGATGACGAAGGTCTCGTCGATGCCGATGCGGTGCACCTCGCCGGAGAAGTCGAGGACCAGCTCGTCAGGCCGGTCCGGATCGATCTCAGGGCGTTCAGTCCAGGTCAGATCGCTCATGTGAAGCCTCCTTACTGTTCAGGAGCGGTGTGAGGGGTTTCGTGCGCGCGGGCGCCGAGACTAGCGAGACTAGATGGGAGGCTCGACCCGCAGTATGACGCCGTCCCCGACATCCAACAAGTCTCCCACGTACAGCGGCGTCGGCAGGGCGGCTGCGAGCAGGACCGCGGGCATCCCGGGGCGCAGGAGCACCGTGCCGTTGTTGGAGCTCAGGTCGCAGGTGAGCACGTTCCACCCCGCCGTGGTGATCGACAGGTGCGAGCGCGAGACCAGATGGGTGGGACTGGGCACCTCCAGAAGAAGGGCGCCGGGCTCGCCACCGGGCTGCGCGCTCGGCGCGCGTCCGATGACGATGTCGCCGCGCACGGGAACGCTCACCCCGGTGGACAGGGTGAGCATCGCCAGAACAGGCCGCGGCACGGGAATCAACTGCCCGCTCAGAGGCGCGGGGCAGCACAGGCAGACATGCGCGTCCGGCGGATTGGCATGGCCCACGACGCAGATGGCCGCGGTCACCATCGGGATCGGCACGGCCTCCTGAGGCAAGGCCCCCGTGGCGCTCGAGGAGGACGGAAACGGGCCCGAGGCCTCAGGACCCGGCGCACCCGCAGGCGTCAGGGCCCTGGTGAAGGAGGCCGGGGACGGGTCCTGGTCGAGGCCATCGGCTGCCACCCCCGCGGTGCGGGCGGGCTCACCCGATTCAGCGGCCCCGGACACGGTCGATTCAGAAGAATCAGAAGAATCGGAAGAAGACGCGTCCGCGGCAGCGCGCCGGCGGCGGCGCCCCGACCCCGGCTCGGGCTCGGGGTATCGCGCGAAGAAATCCGACAGCACGGAAGCGGAGTCCGCAGGGCCGTCAGCCCCGTCAGGGCCGGTCCCCGGAGTCCCGCGATTCGCGAGCGCATCAGCGATGCCGGGGCCACCGGGATCACCAGAGCCACCGGGATTACCGGGCTCGATGCCCATCGGCAGGTCGTCGGGATCGACCCACACGCCGGTCTCGGCCCCGCTCGCGCAGCTGGGAGCGGGGGACGCGGAGGACTCAGCGGTCTCAGGCGTGGGCGGCCCGGCGGACAGTGGTCCCGTGGCGGCATCGGTCCGCGCACCGCCATCGGTATCGCCATCGGCATTCGGCCGCAGGACTGGCGGCAACTGCTCGACGGGAAGCGCCGATGCCGGATTCAACGTGGTCTGCGGAGGAAATGTCGGCGGGATCGCAGTCTGGTACGTCCTGGCGGACCCCGCCGTCTCGGAGGCGACCACCGGCGACGGCGCGTCCTCCGGGCGTCGGAGCCGAGTCGTGTCCACGGGCTCGTCCGCGGTCGTGGCGGAGGCGGACGTCGGGCAGGCGAGATCGGCCGGACCCCAGGCGCGCCGGTCGCCCGGAGCCAGCGGTCCGGTCGGGCCCCCGAGGGACTCGAGCACCGCCTGCGCCACCTCCGAGGGGGCGTCCGGAGCCAGCAGCGCCTCGCCCCAGCGCCCGACAATGCGCTCGGGAGCCCCCTTGGCCCCCTCGGGGCCGCTGGAGGCCGAGCTCGCAGGGCTCGCAGGGCTCGCAGGGCTCGCAGGGCTCGTAGGGCTCGCAGTACTGGCAGGGTTCGCGGGGCTCACAGTACTCATAGCGCCGACTCCGGACTCATAGCGCCGACTCCGGGACGAGATCGACGACCAGAGCGGTGGTGTTGTCGTGCCCACCGGCCTCGAGCGCGGCGGCGACCGCCGCCTCGGCGGTGTGCTGCGGGCGCATACCGGCGTCGAGAACAGTGGCCAGGGCCTCGTCGTCGAGCTCGTCGCTCAGCCCATCGGAGCAGATGAGCAGCCGGTCGCCGCACTGGGCGTCCACTGTGCGGATGTCGGGAACGGCCTCCTGGTCCAGGCCGGCCCCCAGCGCCCGGGTGACGACGTTCTTCCTGGGATCGCGGCGGGCCTGAGCCGGTGTGAGCTGACCGGCGTCGATGAGCGCCTGAACCTGCGAATGGTCGCGGGACATCTGGGTGAGGACTGCGTCACGCAGAAGATAGACGCGTGAATCGCCGATATTGAAGATGATCCACGTCAGCGACTCGGGCCGGCGGGCCAGGACGGCGCCGGCGACGGTGGCCCCGGGGCGGTGAGCCGCGTGCGAGGGAATGGCGGCGACCGCCTCGCCGGCCGCGAGCACGGCCTCGACAATGTCCTGCTCACCGGTGATATCGGCGCCCGCCAGAGGCGCCAGAGCACTCAGGGCCGCCCGGGTGGCGGCGCGTCCGGCGGCGTGCCCACCCATGCCGTCCACGACGACGAATGCGGGGGCCATGGCGAGGTAGCCGTCCTCATTGACGGTGCGCAACCGACCGACATCCGTGGCCGCACCGACGACGGGTACGACGAGTGCGTCGCCCTGCGGCCGGGTTGTGGCCAGGATCTCGCTCATTGACGTCTCCTCGATACTGGTTCGGCGGTCGGGGCCCGGCTCACGACCGACGCTTGAATGGCGCAGACGATACCTGTACAGGCACGACTCGGCTCACCTCAGGTAGGCTCATGGGGACCGGTACCCACCGGCACCCCGCCCCGTCTCCCTAAGAACAACATCCATATGGCACCAGGTGTACACGGCGGGAACCGCGAACTTGTGGAGGACTCACCTCATGTCTCAGGCTCAGGACGACCTCGTCGCCGCGGCGAGCAACCCCAATGCGGAGCTCGCGACGCTGCACGAGCTCGCGAACAATTACCCGGGTCTGCGCCCCTACATCGCGGCGAACCCGCGTACTTATCCGGCGCTTCTGGAGTGGCTCGGCACACTCGGCGACCCCGCCGTTGATGCCGCCCTGGCGCGTCGCTACGGTCCCGCGCAGCCCCTGACCAGCGCGCCCGCAGACGGATCGACCCAGGTCCTGTCCGGCGAGCAGATCGGATCCCAGTCCCCGCAGGCCGCGCCCCAGCAGCAGTCGGCCGTCGAGACGCAGCGCCAGCAGCCCGTCCAGCCGGAGTACGCACAGGTCACCCAGTCCATTCAGACCGGTCAGGCCACCCAGTACCAGCAGCCTGTCCAGGCGGGCCAGCCCACCCAGGCCGTTCAGACCGGCCAGGCGACCCAGTACCAGCAGCCCATTCAGGCGGGCCAGGCGACTCAGTACCAGCAGCCCGTCCAAGCCGTCCAGGCAGGCCAGCCGCAGTACCAGCAGCCCGTCCAGGCAGGCCAGCCCGTTCAAGCCGGTCGGCCCACCCCGGAAGGCCTATTCGGCATCGGCGAGCAGGCCGAGGAGGAGGCCGGACCCCGCCCGACCCTGTGGCTGTGGATCCTCGGGGCCATCGCCATCGTCGCCGTCGTCGCTCTGATCGTGTGGTTCGTCCTGTCCAACCACGGTGGCGGCGGCGATGACACCGCCGCCAACGATGACCCGGCGGGGAACAGCCAGCAGAACGAGCAGCCCAAGCAGCCGAGCCAGACCCCATCGGAATCGCCCTCCCCGAGCGCCTCGGCCAGCGCGAGTCAGAAGCTCACCGCCCCCGCTCCGCCCAACGCCATCGAGATGAGCGCCTTCAGCTCCCCCAGTGGCAATATCAGCTGCACGCTGGCAGACGACTCGGTCACCTGCACGATCAATGAGCACAGCTTCACGCCCTCGGACGCCTCCTGCAAGAACTCATCCAGCTCGCCGGTCACCTGGACCGTCAAGAAAGACGGCACCGCCACCAGCAGCTGCGGCACCTCCTTCTCCAGCACCGGCGCACAGCTCGCCTACGGATCGGCCGCGAAGAACAACAGCTTCGCCTGCACGTCGGCGGACAACGGCATCGAGTGCTGGAGCCAGGTCAGCGGCCAGGGATTCACCCTGTCCCGCGAAGCGTCCAACACCAAACAGCAAACCGGCCAGAACTGATCACGACTGATCACGGTCGGCCGCCGCCGCGCCCCGCGCGGACCCGCGCCCGCCGACCGCCGACGGCGTCGCTCCCGGCAGCGGCGCCGTCCTCCGCGTTCATCCGTGCTTATCCGCGCTTATCCGCGCTTAATTCCGTGGGCCCATCCCACGGCCGACCAGACAGGCCACCGACTCATGTCCTCCACCTACGGGCACATCCTGCGCATTCCCGGCGCGGCCGCCTTCTCCATCGCGGGGCTCCTGGCGCGCTTCCCCATGTCGATGCAGGGGATCTCGACCATCCTCGCCGTCCAGGCCCTGTACGGCAGCTACTCCGCGGCGGGCGCCGTCGCCGCGGCCAACATCGTCGCGGCCGCCCTCGGCGCGCCCGCTCTGGCGCGACTGGTGGACGAGCGCGGACAGTCCAAGGTGATGCTGCCGGCGCTGGCGGCCTCGGGAACGGCCCTGTTCGGGCTCATCCTCGCCACCAGCGCGCACGCCGATCTGTGGCTGCTCATGGCGCTGGCGGCGCTGGCCGGCGGCCTGTCCGGTTCAATGGGCTCGCTCGTGCGATCGCGGTGGACCACGGTCGTCACCCGTCCGGAGGACGTGCACACCGCCTTCTCCCTCGAAGCCGCCTTCGACGAGGTGGCTCTCATCATCGGTCCGGTCCTGACCACCGCCCTGTGCACCTCATCGATGCTGCCGGTCACCAGCGGTTGGATCGCATCGCTCAGCCTCCAGCTCATCGGCGGGCTGTGGTTCCTCTCCCAGCGCGGAACCGAGCCCGAGCCCCACCCGCGGCGCCGTCGCGGGGGCGCGCCGGACGAGTCGCCGGGAGAGCCGCAGGAGGGTTCCGCCCAGGACGACGACGCCCAGCCCCACAGGCCGGTACTGAGCCATGGCGCCGCGTTCGCCGTCCTCGTGGCCTTCCTGTTCTCCGGGGCCCTGTTCGGCGCGAGCGACGTCGCCTCAGTGGCCTTCGCCACCGAAGCGGGGCGCAAGTCGGCGTCGGGCGCGCTACTGGCGGCGTGGTCCATCGGGTCCCTCATGTCCGCGCTCATCTACGGATCACGCTTCTGGAGGTGGCCGCTGTGGAAGCAGTTCCTCGCGGGCACGACGGCGCTCGCCATCGGCGCCTCGCTCCTCCCGCTCGCACCGGGCCTGGTGGTGCTCGGGGCGCTCATGGCCATCACCGGCATGGCGATCGCGCCGACCATCACCACCGGGAACAACATCGTCCAGGCCACCGTGGCGCCCTCCCAGCTCACCGAGGGACTGGCGTGGATCAGCACGTCTCTGAACGTCGGAGTATCACTGGGCTCGATGCTGGGCGGGCGCGCGGTCGACACCGGAGGCAGCCGGGGCGGGTACCTGGTGGTGGCCGTCTGCGCCTGGTTCGCCGTGGCGGCGACCCTGGCGGGGCTGCGGGTGCTGCGCCGAGCCCACGCGCACGCCAGCCTGCCCCACTGATGCACGCACGCCACTGATTTACGTTCACGCGAGCGCGCAAAGCATCGAGATCGACATTCTCGAACGAAGGCAACGGTGACACCGTCGATCTCGTTCGAGAATGTCGATCTCGACGGGGTGGAGCGGGTGTGGGGTGGAGGTGGAGCGGCCGGGGCCAGCCGGGGCGGCGCGGAACCGGGCCACGGGGAAGCGGCGCCGTAGACTCCAGTGGATGAACGAGAGCACCGAGAGCACTGAGCGCACCGGAAACGTGACGACCGGTCTGCGCTTCAACACCGCCCGGCTGCTGATCTCAGGCCCGGCCCAGGCCCTGGGCTGGGCCGCCCTTCTGGCGAGCGTCTACCCCTGGCTGTGGAACGCTGAAGGCATCCCGGCGTTCAAGCTCGACGCATGGATCTACTACCACGGCATCGCCCAGTGGCACGCGGGCGGAAGCCTGTACGACTGGTGGGCCAATCCCCGCGAGCAGCTGTGGCCCTTCACCTATCCGCCCTTCGCGGCCTGGGCGCTGACCCCCCTGACCTGGGTCGACGACCGCACGGCCCAGGTGCTCATGGTCCTGGCCACCCCGGTGTGCACCGCGGTGACGGCGTGGGCGACGGCGCTCGCCCTGGGGGCCAGACGGCGAGCGGCGCAGGCCATGGCGCCCTGGCTCGCGCTGGCCGGCGTGCTCTTCCTGGAGCCGATCTACAAGACCATGGAGTACGGGCAGGTCAATGCGATCCTCATGATGCTGGTCGCCGTCGATCTGTTGGCCGTACCGGCCAAGTCGCCCTGGCGCGGCGTGGGGGCGGGGCTGGCCGCCGCCTTCAAGCTGACGCCGGCGATCGCCGTCGTCGTCCTGCTGGCGCGCCGCGAGTGGCGGACCGCGGCGACCATGACCGGCACGGCCATCGGAGTCACGACCCTGTGCTGGATCGTCTCCCCCGCCGAGTCCGCGCGGTTCTTCCTGTCCGCCATGCTCGATCCCTCCCGGGCGGGCTTCCCCGAGTACGCGGGCAACCAGAATCTCAAGGGCGCGATCGCCCGGTGGCTGCCCGAGGGGGCGTGGACGCCGGTATGGGCGCCGGCCGCCATCGCGGTCTGCCTGGGGACGTGGCTGCTGCTGCGCAGATTGACGGCGATGGCGCGCGATACAGAGGATCAGCACGACAACAAAAATGACGGCGCCTCCCCGCACGACCGTCTCATCCTGTCTGCGCAGGTGGGCGTCGCCATGATGGCGGGCCTGCTGATCTCCCCGATCTCCTGGTCTCATCACTGGGTGTGGTGCCTGCCCATTCTCATGACCCTGGCGACGGCCGCATGGCGCTGGTACTCCCCCGCGCTGGCGGTCACTGCGCTGGCGGGCGCGGCCGTGTTCGCGCTGGCGATGCAGTGGTGGTTCCCGGGGCAGAACCATGCGGAGCGGAACTGGCCCTTCATCGCCACGGTCGTCGGCTCCTCCTACACCTGGTGGGCGCTGGCGGCCGGAGTCGCACTGTGGACGGCGGGGGGACGCGTCGCACACCACGAGATCCGCATCGACGGGCCTGAGGAGGACCCCGAGACCGTAAGATCGGCCCGTGCCACTTTTCGACGTCATCCGCGCCGTTGAGGACCAGTTCCACCGGGACGTGATCCCTGTGCTCAAGCGGCGCGGCTGGCGCCCGCGCGTCATCGCCTACGACGGCTACGGCTCGGCCTGCCCCGCCCCTGCGAGCCGCGGTTCCGTTCATGCGCGATCCGACGGCGGCAGGGCGCCCTCCGACATGGCACGGGTACTCGCCCGCATGGTGCTGCGCCCGCACGACGCCCCCGCCGAGGGGCCCCTGTTCCGCTCCCTTCCCGAGGAGGTGCCCACCACCGCCCGCGACGTGCGGGACGTGCGCGAGCTGGCCGCCACCAACCTCCTGGAGGCCCAGCGCGGGTGGCGCCTGTTCGTCGACGCCCCCGTTCCCTACCTGCCCGTGACTATCCGCTTCGGGGCGGTGAGTGTGCGCACGCGGGCGGACCAGGACGGTTACATCGACGTCGTCGTGCGCGGTCACGGCCTGAGGGCCGGCTGGCATGAGGCCCGCATTGAGGCGACCGGGGCCGGCACGGTCACCACCAGGATCCTGGTGGTGGAGCCCGGGCCGCGCCTGGGCGTCGTCTCCGACATCGACGACACGGCCATGGTCTCGCACGTGCCGCGCATGTTCGTGGCGGCCTGGAACCAGCTGGTGAAGTACACCTCCTCGCGAGAGCCGGTTCCGGGCATGGCCGAGCTGCTCACCCGGATCAAGCGGGCGCACCCGGGCACGCCCGTCATCTACCTGTCCACCGGCGCGTGGAATGTCGTGCCCACTCACCGGTCCTTCTTCAAGCGACACGGCTTCCCCGCGGGCCCGATGCTCATGACCGACTGGGGACCGACCAATACCGGCCTGTTCCGCTCGGGCATCGAGCACAAGCGCACCGAGCTGCGCCGCCTCATGATCGACCTGCCCGACGTGACCTGGCTCCTGGTGGGCGACGACGGCCAGCACGACCCGCTGATCTACGGGGAGGCGGCCCGTGAGCACTCCGACCGGGTGGCGGCGGTGGCAGTGCGCCGGCTGACGCCGACCGAGCAGGTGCTGGCGGGGACTCAGCTGGCCCATCCCATGGGTCTGGGGCCGGAGGCGCGCACGCTCGCGGAGGCGGATGTGCCCGTGGTCGTCGGCGCGGACGGCTACGAGCTGGCCCGCATGCTGCCGTCCGAGCTGGTCCCCCCGGATCCGCTGCCGGCCGATCCGGAGCCGGCCTGAGCGACGCCGCATTCGCCGAGATCGGTCCGCTTCCGGCTCGAGATCGGTCGCAATCCGCGCCGAGATCGGTCCAATTCCGGCTCGAGATCGGTCGTACTCCGCGCCGAGATCGGTCCATGTCCGCGATGGCAGCGGTTCAGCACAGTGCTGCAGTGCGGCACCCCTACGCCGCCCCGCAAGCCGGGGAATGAGCCGCGGCGAGGCACTCGACGCGCCCTCGTCATGGCAAATGTAGGGCCGACATGAACAGCGAGCAGAACTTATTATTGGGCCCGGTCGAGTGGGCGGTGGTGACGAAGTACCTTTTCACGCCCGGCTTCTTCCTGCATCTGGAGGACAGCGGCGACGAGGTATTCATGGACAGCATGTCCTTCTCCGATGATCCGGCGTGCTGTCAGTTCGAGTATTGGCCAGACCTGGGCGAGCGCATCCGGGTACGCAGGTTTCCCGACGACGGCCGCGGCCAGATCCGAGTCACGGGCAAAGCGAGTCGATTGGCGGGCCTCACCCGCGGATACCCGACCAGGGAACTGGGGCTGCCCGCCGGTCTGGGGCCGATCGAGCTGGGGCGCGTCATCGAGCACCGCGACCGAGACATCCTGGTGCGACTGGAGGACTCGGACCGGATCGGCGTCCTGTCCGAGCAGACCCTGCTCTACGAGTCTGGTCGCCGCGTTCACGAGCGCCTCACGACCTATGAGGACGGCGAGTACCGGAAGCACTGGCCGGCAGTGGGTGCACGCATCCAAGTGCAGCGCCTGGGAGTGTGGCCCAACGGCGAGCTCCGACTGGCCGGCAGGAGCATGGTGTCTGCTCCCGGATGGCCGCTGCACTCACGGGCCGACCGCTCCTGGAACTGGAGCACCGAGTACACCCGGGCGCTGCCACCGCAGGTGGTGGATCGGGTGCGGGCGGTCGCCGACGCCGTCTCGCTGCGCGACTGGGGCCAGGCCGAGGAGCTGACCAGCGACAATCGTCTGGACTGGGAGCAGGCGGACGCCTTCATGACCACCTACGGCGGGGGGACCTACACCGCCGTGCCCGACGAGTTCACCCAGGACATGTTCGCCTCCCCATTCGAGGACGGCGGCGACTGGATCGACTGCCTACTGTGGACCGAGCGCGAGCGCCCCAGCGACGTCGAGATCTCCCTCACGATCATCCCCGACCCGGACGCCCCCGACGGTCTGAAGGCCAGCCTGGTGCGCATGCGCGCCATCGGCCTGCGCTACCCCGGCTGCTGCGATCAGCGCCCCCGGCCCGCAACACCCGCCTGGACCACGCTCATATGACCGGCGGCCCGCTGGGTGCCCTCCAAGCCGGACGTTGCGCAACATGGCACGACATTGCACACCCGCCTTCAGCACCGCACCGAGAGAACCCCGTCATTCCGCGGAAAAAGATGTCGGCGGCACACAATTAATCTCTCCCATGTGCGTAGTACCCCCTCTGCGCACATGGGAGACTGTCAACTCCAATTGACCACAGTCGAAGAACCTTGGAATTCCAACGAAAACGGCAGTCGTCGACGATCGCGGCCTCTCTCCCATGTGCAACCCGTCCTTGCCACGCCGCGGCAAGCCGCTCGCATCCGGATAACGCCTCCGCCCACCGCGCAAATCCCTCGCATCCCGGGGCCGGAGCGCCTCGCGCCCAGTAGGCTCTGGCCCAGTACCGCCACCAGCGTGAGGAGATCGCCATGGCCAGCAAGCTGCCATTTATCATCGGCCTGGGAGCCGGCTACGTGCTGGGAACGCGAGCCGGCCGCGCGCAGTACGAGCGCATGAAGACCGCCGCCTCCCACGCCGCCTCACGGGTCGCCGAGCGCCCCTTCGTCAAGGACAAGGTCGACGCCGCCTCCACCAGGGCCGGCCAATTCATGCGCAGGCAGGGGGAGGTCGTCACCGACAAGGTCGCCGACGCCGTCAAGGACCGCCTCTTCCGCGGCCCGGCCGACAGCGCCGCCTCACCCTCGCCGGCTCGCGCCGTCCGCGTCGACGACGCCGAGGTCCGGCCCATCGACTGAGGGGAGGCGCCGCTGAGCCGCGGTGGCGCCCCCCCCTGAACACGGCCCGGTCAGCCGGTCGGGCCCGGCCCAGGTCCCTCACAGCTCGACCGGCCAGGCGGTCCCTCACGGCTCGACCGGCCGGGCAGTCCTCACAGCTCGACCGGCCAGGCGGCCTTCTCTCTCCCCCCCCCGCCTCACAGGTCCTCGACGTCGAGGGGCTTGCGTCGCCGCAACGGCCTGGGCACCCGGCGGTGCGCCAGCAGCGAGCGGCGCCAGCCCGACAGTGCCGTGCCGCCGTGCAGGCCCGTCAGCCCCCTGGCCCGGGCGGCCAGAGTCGGGTCGCCGGCAGCCAGGCGCTCGGCACGACGCCGCTCCCGGTCCCCCGCCACCGGCAGGCGCCATGACCGCCAGTACGCCATCAGGCAGGTCCCGGAACCGACTACTGTGGCCGCCAGCAGCGCATACGCCTCCGGCAGGCCGACGCGGACGACGGCGACCGCCGTACCCGCGGCGCACAGGGCGGGAACGGCGTAGAGCTTGTTGCCGCCGAACACGGCCGGGGTCTCCCCCACGGACACGTCGCGGATCATGGAGCCGCCCACCGCCGTCAGGCATCCGAGCAGGAGCGCGGGCATAACGCCCAGACCGTTGCTCAGAGCCTTGGAGGCGCCGGTGGCGGCCCAGGTGCCCAGAACCACGGAGTCGGCGACGACGAGGAAGCGACCGGCGAACCGGGAGGTGAAGGGCACCCACCAGGCGATCACGGCACCGGCGCAGGCGGTGTAGAGGTAGTACGGGTCGGTCAGCGCGAAGGGCGGTCCGGCCTGGATCATGACGTCGCGCAGGACGCCGCCGGCCGTCGCGGTGAGCATGGCCAGGACGATGAAGCCCACCAGGTCGAAGTTCTTGCGCCGGGCGATCAGCCCGCCGAGGATGCCGTTGAGGAGCACGCCGGACAGGTCGAGGACGCGGAAGGTCTCCGGCAGCGTTTCCGGAACCGTGAGCTGGGCGGGGAGCACGCCGACACCTTACGATGCGCCCAGGGTCCGACACGGCAGCGGCGCTGCGGGTCGGCCGGCGGCGCGGGGCGGCCGTCACGGGGAGTCAGCCGTCACGGGGATCGGGCGGCATTGCGGGGTGGACCCGGTGAACCATCATCGACCAGACTCGTGGCGTGCCCTCCCCCCGCTACGCCCCGCCCAAGGACCTGAGCGCCTACGCCTGGCTGTCCATCGGCGCAGCGGTGACGACCATCGCCCTGAAGGCCTTCGCAGCCTGGCTCACCGGCTCGGTCGGCCTGCTCTCCGACGCCGCTGAGTCGGTGGTGAATCTGGTGGCCGCCGTGGTGGCGCTCATCGTCCTGAAGATCTCGATCAAGCCGGCCGACGACGACCACCAGTTCGGCCATTCCAAGGCCGAGTACTTCTCAGCCATCGTCGAGGGCGTCATGATCTTCGTGGCCGCCGCCGTCATCATCATCTCCGCGATCGGGCGACTGATAGAGCCCGTCATGCCCGAGCAGCTGAATGTGGGGCTGCTCATCTCCGTGGGGGCCTCCGCGGTCAACGGCGGCGCCGCCTGGTTCCTGCACCGGGTGGGCACACGCGAACGCTCGGCGACCCTGGTGGCCGACGCCAAGCACCTGGCCACCGACGTCGTCACCTCCGCCGCGGTCCTGGTGGGCGTGGGTCTCGTGGCGGTCTTCGACTCGCCCGTGCTCGACGCGATCGTCGCCCTGGGCGCGGGCATGAACATCATGTGGACGGGGTTCAAGCTCGTCAGCGAATCCGTGGCCGGCCTCATGGACGTGGCCCCCAGCCAGGAGGCCCAGGCCCGGATAGAGGCGGTGCTGGCCCGGTACCGTCTTGACGGGCGGATCGGCTTCCACGCGGTGAGGGTGCGCGAGGCGGGGAATCGGCGCTTCGCGGACATGCACGTGCTCGTGCCGGGCGCCTGGAGCGTGAAAGAGGGGCACGACTTCACCGAGCGCGTGATCGATGAACTCGTCGCGGTGGACCCGAACCTGCGGGTGTCGGCCCACCTCGAGCCGATTGAGGATCCCAAGAGCTACGAGGACGTCGAAGACGTCTAAGGCCACCGAGATCGGTCCAGTTCCGGCTCGAGACCGGTCGTAACCCGCGTCGAAATCGGTCGCACTCCGCGCCGAGATCGGTCGCACTCCGCATCGAGATCGGTCGTAACCCGCACCGAGATCGGTCCGGTTCCGCGAGTCTGCTGTTTACTGATGGTTCTGAGGTGTGGCATGTGGCTTCCGCCCTTTTCGCTCTCGAGCTCGTCGTGCGCACCTCGACGTCGGATTGGCCGAGCTGAACTGGACCGATCTCGAGCCGGAAGTGGACCGATCTCGGTGCGGGGCGTGGTGGGTGCGCCTGGTGGACGTGAGGATCGTCGGTGTTGCACATGGGAGACCGGGGCCTTTGCGGGACGCGGGTCGGTTTTTGTTGGAATGACGGGATTTTCCGGGGATCTTTGTGCGTGGCGGTCGAGCTCCCATGTGCGGTCAGGGGGTCTACGCACATAGGAACAGAACCGTGGCCGCTACCGACATTGCTTTTCCGCATGATTCCGAGGTTTCCAGCGATACAGGGTGCGCGTAAGTGTGCAACATGGACCGCCCCCGGCAGGCGCGAGCATTGGCGGAGCCGGCCCGCAGCGTTGCGGCCCGACTTATACGGCCTCCAGCCCTGAGAACAATCCCGCACCGGAGTACAACCGATCTCGACGCGGAGTACGACCGATCTCGAGCCGGAACCGGACCGATCTCGA